>JAABUP010000052.1_pt1 | contig 250530 bp, 412 predicted proteins | sample 5559201 | NCBI WGS metagenome assembly JAABUP01 (sample SAMN10711887, study PRJNA513373) | rock metagenome | isolation source: Antarctica rocks | place: Antarctica
CTTCTATAACGTCTTCAAACTCCCACACCAAGGTGGCTGAAATCCAACACGACCGAGTTCGCTTCCACCTGCGGAGGTACAATGTGTGCATGATATCATGTGCAAGGTATAGGCATATCACGCAGTCATATTCCCTTCTGCCGGCTCCGCATCCTCGAACAACCACCTCCGCAACACCCTGCACTTGGTCTACAGGGAATCCATAATCTTATCAACGCCCTTGCTGTAGCGATGCAACAAATGGGTCAACAACTGAACCAGCGGCTAGATACCATGCAGAGAGGCGCCGAGCAGGCGCGAGCTATCCAGGTGGGATGGCGATGGTGAACGAAACCCTGCTATCGTACTATCTCCTGCTCATGCCCTCCTCCAGAACCGCCGTACACTTTCAACCATCAACTCCATCAAGTTATTGAACGTCGGACAGCTCAACTCTTGGCTGGACTTTTACGGCATCCCCGTCCCTAATCCCGGGTCCAAAAATCAGAGTCAAGCGTTTGGTCAACTTCCTGGGAGGCTCTTCATGAGGCTGTCAATCGTGGTTGACTGTATGACTGTGAGTTGAGCAATGACATCTCCGCCGATTGGGCACAAGCCTTCGGCTCTCAACTCTTCACATGCACTGGCACAATAAAATATGTATCACGATGCATTGGTCTCTGTCCTGCGGATTCAAAGCCAATTTCCACTGTGACCCGCGTCAACTGACGCTTGACATATCTCGAAACGTTCACACCAGGTCCTACCCTTTCTCCCTCCCTTACAACGCTGGTCATCCTCCCTCCTTTGACTTCGTAAATTACTTAGCGATCTCTCAAACAGCTTTGTCAACGACGCCATCACACATCCGAGCCTGCATGCAAGTTCCAAGGTGATAGTCTTGTCATCATGAGACCAAAAGTTCTCGAGATCTCGTGCGTCCTCCTTCTCGTTCTTCGAGAACCGGGAGTGGTGCTTGACGAAAGATTGACAGGTGGCACGAGACCCAAGCTGTCTACTCTTGTGATTTCCAACCTCTTCCCCCAGCTCAGCTCAAACGCCTTCTCCCCCTCACTTCCGACGACGAGGGGGACAGAGGGCCAATCATTGCTGGGGGTCGTCAGTATCGCTTAGCCACAGCTGGGGGAGATTCCAAAGTTCGGGTCCGTATCCCTTCTAGCTCAGTCGTTGGTAGTGCATATTGATGGTTCTAGTTATGGATGATCCACCCGAATATCCCTTCGACGTCCGCTTCCGCACACGCCGCTGCGACGGGTCAAGAAGTCGTTCCGCACCCACCCAGAGCGGAGTATCTGGCTACTCTATCGAAACATACGGCCGCGGTGAATGTGGTGCGGTTCAGCCCGAATGGACAGTTGCTGGCTTCGGCGGGTGATGGTGAGACTACCGCTCCATGACACTGATGACAGCTGATGCAAGGACCTGCAGACGGCAATGTGATCCTCTGGGTACCCTCAGATCGACCCGCGGTGTCATTCGGCGAGGCGTCATCGGAAGACCTGCCGGACAAGGAGAATTGGCGGTTACAGAAGATGCTTCAGTGCGTTCTCCGTTCCCCACATTGAACCATCTAACCTATCGCAGAGTGACCACGAAGCATGTCTACGATCTCGCCTGGTCCCCTGATGGGGAGTTCTTCATTGCAGGATCAACGGATAACACCGCGACCATCTGGAAGGCATCAAGCGGTAGGTTGTGGAACGAGGTTTTGGACATGGCTGACGAGAACAGGGGAATGCGTGTTCGCGCTGAGAGAGCACTCTCACAACGTACAAGGCGTTTCCTGGGACCCGCTGAACGAATACATCGCGACACAGAGCAGTGACCGGTGAGTCGTCCTCCAGGGTGCAGCGGAAGCAGCTAATCAGGACAGCTCGGTCCACGTCAACACCTTTGCTTTCCGCAACGGCGTTCCGGATGTCCACCCCGTCTCACGGCCGACCCGCATGGAGATCCGCCATTCTCGCACCCCGTCCTTCCCATCCACTTCGCGTCCTAACATGGTTCGTCGCGCCTCGACGACTTCGGAGACAGGCTCTGTCGTCACCTCTGCGTCTGAGCACACCGAGCACATCAATCCGAGTGTCCACATCCAGACCGGCGCACTGATGACCCCAGCTACCTCTGTGCCTTCGACACCTCATCCCACGGCTATGAACCCGCCTGCATCATCGACCAAACCCGGCTCAAGGCGGTCATCCTTCTCTGGCTCTCAAGCAGCTGGATCTCCAGCTCTCAGCGCGTCCACTTTCATCCGAACAGGCCGCTCACCTTCCCCTATACCGCCTTTACCCGCCATTCGGGCACCCCCGACTTCCTCTCAAGCCATCATGCAGCGCCTCTACGGCGAGGAAGGAGTCACCCGCTTCTTCCGTCGGCTCACCTTCTCCCCTGACGGCAGCCTCCTCCTCACACCGGCTGGGCAGATCGAAGATCAGCTCTTTCGCGGATCACCGGTGCTCATGTCAAGGAGTCTCTCGCATGAAGGAGGCGACACCCCTTCCGGTTCCAGCTCGGTCCCACGCCTTCGAACCACGAATGTCGATGCAGGAAAGCCGACCGTGTACATCTACTCTCGGGCGAATCTTGCTCGCGCACCCATAGCGCATCTGCCAGGACACAAGACCGCCAGCGTCGCTATCCGCTTCTCTCCGGTGTTCTACGATTTGCGGACTGGCGGAGCGGCTAACGGTACACTCTTTGAGCCGAAGCAGATTACGCTCGATCGAACGGAAGTCGCGCCAATACATGTATCCCTCTCGATGCCACCTCCACCACTCCCGGCGAAAGACGCAGACGCGGACAAAGAGAAGGGACTAGGCAGTATCTTTGCCTTACCTTATCGGCTACTGTACGCAGTAGCTTGTCAGGACTCGGTGCTCCTGTACGATACACAGCAAGCCGGACCCATCGCCATCTTCCGGGGCTTACACTATGCCGGCTTCACAGATGTCGCTTGGTCAGTCGCTCTACATATGCTTGAAATCGCTGATACCCCTGCAGGTCTCCAGATGGCCAGGCGCTAATGCTTTCCAGCGCGGACGGGTATTGCTCGATCGTCGTCTTTGATATGGCCGAGCTCGGCAACGTATATGCCACCCAACAGCACCACCGACAACTCGCCGCCATTGCTCATTCACACTCCCACTCCTCCTCTCACCCACCTTCATCCGTTCCTCACTCGCCCGCGCTATCGACCATGCGACAGAGTCCTGCTCCGGGAATAGCAAGAAGTGAGCGGGAAGGCTCGACCTCATCCAGTATCGCACCTCCTCCGCTATTCGTACCCCAAGCGCGTCCTCCAAGCAGTACCGCCAGTTCGACGGATCCAACCCTACCAACTCCGAGTGATGAGACACATGCGTTTGGCTTCCCGAAGACGATTTCGCATGATTCCGACACCTCGATTGGGTTAGGGCTTTCGGCCGGGACGGAAGAGTCGGGTTCGAAACGCCCGAGAGATGAGGGGGACGGACCGAAGAAGAAGCGGCGGATAGCTTTGACGCATTTGGGGGATGCAGAGGGAGCATGAGGGCGGGTTGGATTTCATTTTGACGTGGCTCTCAGCTCAGCGCACCACACATCCAGCATTTCTCACCAGACCACAGACAACAGACACAGTATGCAATAATGACGAGACTCTGCAACATCTGGGTGCAATATCTGGAATACAAGACGGACGTTTGTTACATTTTAGACACTTCGCTGTGAAGGGGAGTATAGGGTTAAGTCGGCTTATGAGTCGAAGCGGAAATCGTCTCCCAGGTCATCATGCACATTCGTATTGCTCAATGCGGTGCGATCTCGGCGTGGAGAATCGATACCTCCTACGCTACGTGAGTCTCAAGGACATTAATATTCGGGGCTGGCTATGGAGACACGCACCCAGCCGCAGGGCAGGACCTGTCTCCTCCGTCTCCCAATACAGAGGCGGCTCGGCCAACTGCCGTTCTGGATCGGAGAGGCACGCTTCGTCTCGCTTATCTGGCGCGGGATTACGCAGTGGTGTTGGTGGTACGTATGGCCGTTCTGTACCTTCAGCCTTGGGCGAGAAGCTCGACAGTCAGCGAGACTCACCCATCATCTTGGGTGGCATGTATTCAAGCTCTTCCTCCGATCCCTCGTCTCGCTTGACAGGTGCTCTGGCGGGGGTGTACACGCTCAACGGCTTCCTCAGGCTCGATGTGGGCTTAGCACTGGGCGTTTTCGCGAGCTGTGTGTTTGATGGCTTCTTTATCAGAGCGGGTCTGCGGTATGACGGAGTCTGGGCGGCCAACGATTTGGAGATGGGAGGGTGTTGGACGATGCGGGATTGTTGAGGGGTGTTGTTGGTGAGAGAGGCTAGCGCGTTTCGAGGGCGAGCGGGTGTTTTGTCGGCTGATGATACACACGAGAAGCCTCAGCTTCGAGCTAGTGTCATATCGCCGGTACTCACCTGGCTTCCCATCGGTGGCAGTTTGACCCAAGGAAGCTGGGTTTGGGGCTGTCAAGCCTCCTGTCTTCTTCACTGTGGAGGTTGGCCGGGCGTTCTCGTTGACCGACTTCTTGAGGGAAGTTGTTGTTGGCAGCCGACGAGAGGAGACAGCGTTCTCGTCGTGCATTCTGAGCGAGATTTTTGCGAAACCGTTCTCCCAACGAGCTACAGAATGAGGTGCATAGTGAACAATCGGGCCAGTACGGGCAACGAGAATGAAGAGGGGAAAGATTGGGATGATCAAGCCAACAAATCAAATCAGGCGTGTCACGCAAATACATTTAATCGTGCTTTAATTTACTTAATCGTGCTCTCATTCTCCGAGTTGCCCCGGAACTATCTCAAATCCATCGAATAACCTCGAAGGGACCAGAAGTTACTTTCCCTTGAACCACTTTTCGAGCTGTTTCGAGCTGTTCGGGAGCGTTCGCAATAGCCGAAAGGCAAGTTTGATCCCGTTTCGCATTCGGTTCGGAATTTGATTCCGTTTTCATGTGCATTCTGTTCGGAATTTGATTCCGTTTCTGCGAACTCCCGAAAAGAGGTTTTTGATGGCTGAATCTCATTCCTTGTATTCTAGTGCTGTGTTTGATCTTGTCAAACAAGGCCCGCGTGGTCCAATCAAGTTGGTATATTACAGCTAGTTCTCGCACGATAGAGCCCGAATCCCGGAGCACCTAGGAAATAATTCCAATGTACACGCCCACGTGGGAGCACTATGCAAATATACTTTCCATTTATTTTCCGTTTATCTCCCATTCGTCATCCGGCGCCTGGCTGCAATTCCTGCCATTGTCGAAGATGTTTCCTCTTCAATCATAACATCAAGCCTGCGACGGCGTCATGTCGGATGAGGAGCAATCTTCCTCTCCTGTCGGTGAGAAGAGTGAGCATGGACAGAGCCCTGAGAGACCGGAACAAGTGGACGAGGCTATAGCTGGACGGAAACGAGTGAGCAGCGGAGCCAGCTTTAACGATTGTCGGACTGACGACAATCATCAGCCACGAGCACTGGATCCTGATGGTCAGCCTGTGCTTTGACACTAGTGACTTTCAACGGAACTGACGAGTTCTCCGATGTGCTGTGATCGCTTTTGCAGAAGAAGAGGTCAGTCATCCATGCAGATAGTCAGAAGGTTCCAGCTGACGACACTCAGAACGGTGACGATGTCGAACAAACGAAAGAAGCCGTTGATGGGAATGGAGAAGCCGATGACGATCAGGACGATGACGACGATGAGGAGGACGAAGAAGATGATGAAGATGATGAGATAGAGGCAGACGGTGCGGCTGTCCTTGCCAAATATCAAAGGTGTGGCTAATCCGTGTATCATGGCAACAGGAGAACGGCGGAAGAAAGTGAGCGGGATGACAACGCATTTCAGACTCCCTGACGAGCTTGCGCGTAGCGACGAAAAAGGCAGAAGAGATTCCGCTTCGTAGATATCGAAGCTGAGGTGGATGACGAGGATGAGGAGGAGGATGAAGCGGACGATTTGGATGACGGTGCGCTCCAGGCTGGACTAATGTAATCAAGCTGACGGTCCTAGTCACCGGCTTCATCGATGAGGTCCCCGAGGACGAGGCGGTCGCACAGGATGACTACCAACATCGACGGCTAGACCGCGCTATCGGACGAAATGAGCAGGAAAGCGTGGAGGATATAGTCCAGCGACTCAAAGAGAGGCATGGCCGGATGGCGGCGGCGAAGTATAATGCAGATAGCGATGTTGTTCCGCAAAGACTGCTTATGCCCGGTGTCAACGATCCTAGTCTGTGGACTGTCCGAGTAAAGGTAGTTTCACAGATCTGCCAATCTGATGCGAGGCTGATTCCTTTCAGAATGGGCGAGAAGATGGAATCCTCGCATCCATCTTCCGAAAGGTCTTTTCCCAGCAATACTCTGCCAACCCCATCGATGTCATCTCCGTCTTCTATCGCGACTCTCTGCCCGGCATGATCTTCGTCGAAGCTCGGCAAGCGGCATCCGTCACGCAGGCTGTGACCGGTATCGTTGGAGTCTTCATCTCTCGCGGAGTATCGCTCGTTCCGATCGAGGAGATGGCGCCATTGCTCAAGATCAGGAAGAAGGATGTCAAGCTTTCACCTGGCATGTGGGTGAGGATGCGGCGAGGCAAACACGCTGGCGACCTGGCGCAAGTAGTGGATGTGGACCAGATCACGAGCGGGGTTGTGGGAATCAAGTTCATACCCCGTATCGATCTCGCGCCGAGAGAGAAACGGAAGGACCGTCTGGCGAACGGGAAGAGCGGGCTGGGATCCGGCGCCAGGGCTCCGCAACGTCTATTTCAGTACGACGAGGTGCGGAAGATCTATGGTCGATCTAGCGTTCGTCTGGGCACGCAAGGCAACTACTTCTTCGACAATGACGAGTACATCGATGGCTTTTGCATAAAGGATGTTAAGACCCCTACTGTGTCGCCAGAAGATGTCAAGCCGACCCTGGAGGAGATCTCCAAGTTCTCAGGCGATGATCAGTCGACTGCCAAGTTTGACCTCTCCGCCATCGCCGATGCAAATAAGAATCTTACGGCGTCGGTCCTGTTCCCGGGAGACAAGGTTGAAGTCTATGAGGGAGAGCAGACTGGTTTGTACGGGACTGTTGAGACTGTTTCAGCGGAGGTCATATCGATCAAGGCGGAAGGCGGGGAAGTGCACGGACAGACAATTGAAGTGCCGTCGAAGAGCGTACGGAAGCGGTTTGAGGTTGGGGAGCATGTCAAGGTACTGGGCGGGAAGAACTTAGAAGCATCGGGCATGGTCGTGGAGGTCAAGGGAGATGTGGTGACTCTGATGTCCGATCAGGGAGAGCAGGAGGTGCGCGATGACACGAGAGCGGAGCTGACATCCAGATCAAAGTGTTCTCCAAGGACATTCGGACAGCGACGGACCTCGCTGGCACGTCCGCACAAACCGGTGTCTACGATCTGCATGACATGGTGATGCTTGAGTGAGTCGAAACCATCCGCCAGTTTCCGGCTGACGCTGACCATTCTCAGCTCGACAACCGCAGCTGTCATTATCAAGGTCGAAGGGGGAACTCTGCGTGTACTCGACCAGAATGGCACAAGTCGAGTCGTCAGCCCTCAACAGGTCACTCTGCGCCGCGAGAACAAGAACTTCGCGGTAGCTTCGGATTCGCAGGACAACGATATGCGGGTCGGCGATGCTATGAAGGAGGCTGATGGAGAGGTGAGCTAGCTTGCTGTCACCGCGATCCACCTGATTTCGCTGCAGCACCGACAAGGCGAGGTTATCAACATATTCCGATCTCTTTTCGTCTTCTTGCATAACCGAACTTCGTCAGAAAACAATGGTGTTTTCGTTGCTCGCGCCGCCGCTCTCGTCTCTGTGACTCCCAAGGCAGCCACCAGTGACCTCGGGAAGATGAATCCTGCCCTTCAGGCGCAACTGCCCTACGGCGGTGCAAGTCTGATGCCCCCACCGGCTACCAATGTGAACAAGGGCAGACTGGTGAACACACTTGTCGTCATCGTCAAAGGAGGGCGAAAAGGCTTGATGGGCGTGATCAAGGATGTGCTAGGGGAGAGTGCGAGGATTGAGCTTGTGACGAACAACAAGATGGAATTGATTCCCTTGTCGGCATTGAAGCGGAAAGAGTGAGTCACATTCCGTGCGGGCAATGCTCACGCTTTAGTCCCAAGACTGGCATCACCTACCCGCTAGACACGGGCGCGTACGGTGGACAGGGCGCCCGTCCCCATGCCCCCGGTGGTTATGATGTGAATCCTCACAGCAGTGCTCCTATGACGCCTGCCTACGTGGGTCGATGCTTTGGCGATCATGCGTGGGCTGATAGCGGTCCAGGGCGACGGTCAAACACCCGGCAATCTTGGTGGGCGGACTCCAGCGTCACGATTTGGACAGACGCCTAATCCTTACGGCGTGAGTGGCATACGGCCATCCTCCTCTAGCTGACCAATCACCAGGCTGGTCTCGGCGGAGGCAAAACCCCCAATCCATACGGTGGCGGCGCCGGTGCGGGCGGCCGGACACCTGGACCGGGCTGGGGCTCTACGGGCGGCAAGACGCCAGGTTGGGCAGGTGGAGGAGGAAAGACCCCGGGACCTGGGTTTGGAGATGGCGGCAGGACACCAGGATGGGCTGGATCTGGCGGAGGCAAGACTCCGAATCCTTATGGGTCAGGAGTTTCCAATGACCGGACGCCCGGACCTGCGGGATCGATGTATGGTCAAGCTCCACCTCAGGCGAGCTCGTCGAGGGTAAGTGCACACCCATGAGAGATCCGCAGCTGATGAAGTGCAGTACGGGCAGAATGGATCGGGGGCACCCACACCCTATGGTGGTCCGACACCGGGTATGCGTGGCGCACCGACACCGGCTGTGCCAGGAAATCCGTACACAGCACCGACTCCCTACAGCGCGCCGACTCCCTTCTCCGCGCCCACACCTTTCAACGCTCCTACTCCTGGTGCGGGATTATCAGCACCAACACCGGAAGCTGGCGCTGCACCAACGGCGCCGACACCTCATGGTGCTCCAACTCCATATGGGGCACCGACGCCGTACGGAGGAGCAGCGAATGGCGCTCCTGTTCAAACAGGACCAGAAGGTGAGCTTGTATCTCATAGCGACCCCTGAGTCTCGCTCATGTCACACAGCCATACCCTTCGACTGGGCTCTGGACTTTCGAAATATCATCGTTGTCGTCGGACCGTCGTCGCGTCAAGCTGCACGGAATCCGCGACACTTTCAACGCGGTGCATATGACGGCAAGTTTCTCGGTTATGATTCGACGGTCGGCGAGAATGTCCACTGCGTCTCCCTTGAGGACTCGGCGGTCGCGGAGGATATCCCGGCAGAGTATCTACGACCAGCGAGACCGGATGCGGCGGGTCAGGTAGTTGTATGTATCGCTGGTGGACCGGAGATCAAGGGTCAACAGCGGACAACGAGTTATGAGAATGACGGGCAGTGGATGATGGAGCCCGAAGCGGGGGATATGGGGGCGTTGGTCCTTGGTGAGGAGAGTTTGTGTAGGATCTGGAGAGTATAGTAGAGAGGCAGTGGACATGCAGTGCGCATCTTGTTGTTGAGTGCCCATCCGCCGATGTGTGAGACAGGGAAAGAAGCCCGACGACGGAGTTTGGGGCTGTATGTCCACAGGCGATGATGTATTGCTTCACCCCAAGGCCGGGTGAAAGAAGCGGTGGAGGGATCCGCGGCTTACTTTCGAAATATCCTGTCTTTCCTTCGCGAAGCATATAACTTCAATCCCTCTCCTCTCCTTGTCAACCTCCTGCTTTGGTGTAGTCGCTCCCAGAGCCTCTCGGGGTGGAGTTTATCGTCCAAGCCGTGTAAGGCACTCGCAGTTCCGGACAGGGACGACATCTTCCCTTCCGAGTCCCTTCCGAGTCCCTTCCGAGATTGTCGGGTATCAGCTTCAGCGAATCTTGACCTCGACTGTACCTCGAAGATGGTCTCTCTCACGATCTCCACTCGATCCCAGGGGACCATTACTCTCAAACTTCCTGCCGAGACGATAGAGGAGATCGATGTCGCTGAACTCAAAACTGCCATACACGCCGAAATCCCCAAAGTCAGTCTCCCTCAATCTCACTTACTTCACGCCTCCTGACGCGGATCAGCTCATCGCGAACCGACAACGTATCACTCTCCCTGTTGGCGAGGGCAAACCGCTCCCCCTGACCGATGATAACCGGTCGTTGGCGTCTTATGGTGTCGAAGATGGAGCGACGTTACGATTGAAAGATCTGGGTAGGCAGATTGGGTATCGTGCGCTGTACCTGTGGGAATACGTGAGTTTTTCATGAGGATAGCACCGACATGGCTGCAAATCCTTTACGATGACTCACGTTGGGTCCATCGAGGCCGGACCAATATGCATCAATCCCCTCTTCCTGCACTTCTCCCACCTCCTATGGGGACCATACGAACATTCCGCTCTCCAACTGTACGTGGGTTCATCATCAGGGATCCCTTCGCTGATGACGGTAGAATGATTCGGAATTACACGGTCCTGCACTTCGCCAAACGGTTCTTCGAATCCGCCTTCGTGCATGACTTCTCGAGAGCGACTGTGCCGTTCTCCTATGTCCTCCGAAAGTAGGTCTCTGGGTCACTATACTTATCCGTGTCCCGCTTATCTGCCCAGCTGCTTGTACTACTGGGGCATGTGCGGCCTCCTCATGGGCCTGACGCTCTATCGCCCTGCGTACTCCGCCGAGGCGCTCAAAGGGAGCATCCTCGACGCCCAAATATGGCGGGAATTGTGGTCTATGTATATCCTGGCACGTCCCCTCTTTTGGCATTTCTCCATACGAATCGCTTATGTGTGTAGGTCAACGAGATGCTCAACTTTTACACGCATCTCCACCTCCGCTCCTTGCGAGTCCCACCTGGCCATCCGCGCAAGTATCCGACCGGGCTCGGGTTCGATACCGTCGTCTGCGCGAACTACTGGTTCGAGACGCTCATGCTGCTCGGTCTGGTCGCGGTCACCGGTGGGGATATCGGCAGTGAGTTACGAAGCCTGCAGTGGGGTATGGACTGATGGGTCGCAGCAATCGCATATGTCTGCGCGGCGGTGTATTTCATGCATCGCTGGTCGGGGCAGAAGTACCGCCGGTATCAGAAGGAGTTTGACCCGAAGGTGTTTCCGGGGAAGCGGTGGAAGATGTTCCCGCCGATCTACTAGGTCTCGTCGTTATTCCGCGCACGACGAGCGCATATAGAAAGCATTCGGATCCAACATAGATAAATCGCATGCGACCCGAGGATTCTCGCTTCTGAGACAGTGCTTGACATCATGGCCACGTCATGCTCTCACCTCCACTTGGCAAGTCCAGCAAAGGCGCATATTCCGCTCCCGCTAGACGGCATTTCTCGTTCTGAGTCGGTTTCCGCGCATCATGGTCTTCGTTCAAGTGAGCTTTAGCCTACGTATCAGATCTATGGCCAGGGAGTATCCTGCACTCACGTCGAGCCCAGTTCATCACCATCCACACCAAGCCAGGCCACGCCTCGAAGATTGCCCAGCGTAAGTGTAACGCGCCTTTGTCGCCCCATTCCCACCTCTCAAGTCGCTAGCAGGGTCGGACTAATGGAGCGTTCGTAGACCTACAAGCCATCAAAGCAGACGTCGACGCGAACGAGCCGGGGACGACGCAATATCATCCAGTCCAGAGTAGCGAGGATGAGAACATCTTTTACGTGTGGGAAGAGGTACGTCGCCTTTTCCTCCGATATATATTTCGAGTCATGCAGAGCTGATATGTGGTATAGTACGAGGACGAAGCCGCACTCGCCAGTATGTCGATCCCGTTCTTTTCACGGAGGGTATGCTGATGGGGTTCAGAGCACAGGAAGGGTAAACCATGGATGGGTGTGTCGGCTCGCACAGCTTTGTGAGGGAACCAGCTGATATGAGTTCGATGGCATTCGCGCAGGAGAGGGATGAGTTGACGGCAGGGCCGATCAAGATTGAGCTCCCGAAGAAGCTTTGACGGAAACAATGATGCAGGCATTTACCGAATGACTAGCAGGGTTCCGTGAAGGCCTGGCTACCATACACACCTTCATACTCGCCCTCAGCCGTCACGCTTCAGATCACCCTTATGACCTTTGGAAGTATGTTTTGGATGACGTGTGAATCGAGTCAATTACAGACATGGAGGACGTCGCCTGGATGTCGACCAGATCCATCCTTCCGATCGTTCGCGTCGTTTCAAAGTTAGCTTTGGTTTTGTTAACCAAGAAAGCTGGAAGCGTAAAGATGAAGAAAGCTACGCTGCTCATTTCCCTCTCACCACTACTGAGCTAAATTCGAGTTCTTTTTAGGAGATCTTCTCTGCCTTCCTTGCGATCGGGCATTCGGCGGGGTGATCTCAGATCTCGTCTCGTCGACACTAGCGTTCCCCGTCATCAGCTAGCTACGCTTCATCAAGGGCAATTCGATGTCTCTTAGCTTTCACTCCCGGTCAATATGGCTTACATCAAGGTGCGCACAGCGGATGGCCAGCACTCGAACTCACCTTCCCATTCTGACGATCACGATGTTCGAACTGAAGCCCGGCAAGGCAGCTGGGAGACGCTCGTCTCGTCTGTATCATACTCACCGAGGCCTCACAGGTTTCCAGAGTGTGAAAGTCCATGTTGCGCACGAACCTGGGACGTTGCAATGTCTCATGGGCAGTAATAAGGGGGACGAGAATGAGATGTGGGTTTGGCAGGAGGTGGGTCGACACACCGCTCCGCATGCAGAACCCTAACCTGACGGCTCTCGTATCAGTACGAGTCAGAGGCAGCTGAGGCTGGTGGGTGACCTCCTCGGATGTGAGCTGACAAACAGAGCACCAGAAGAGCGAGGCGGTCCAGGGTGAGTCAGTCCTTTGCTTGGTGGTTTGAATTGATGGGAGAAGCGATGCATGGGCGCATACCAGAGCTGGTCGCCGGGGCGCCGGTGATCAAGTACTTGAATAAGGTGTAGAGTCTGTAGCGAGAGTTGTGGGGTATGGGGATCTAATCGAGCACGAATACAGGGAAGAAGGGCGTTCCATACTACCTGTCAAGTCGGCGATGCTCGACCGTTCAAGCGGACTGAGAACGGGAAGATGTGAGGCGCATGCCTGCACAAGGTGTTCTCGTTAGTATTCCGCTCAGTCTTATCCCACTCAGGGAAACACGGCTCTCCAGTCCCATGTCGGAGCTAGGTCGTGTTTCTTCGTTGCATCCCGTCCGACTGGTTTCTCGGGCGAGCTCTCAAGAACAGCAAAGCCTGTCGAGGGGATGCGACGGGCTCAAGTCTGATGTTTAGCGGTCTACCAATAGCAGTCGCCCACCCTCGTGAAGGTATCTTCAGTGGACAGCCCTGGGAAACCTCTCCATTTTGGTCCCGCTTCTCGGCGTTGGCGGTCGATACAAGGATATATCCAACCTTCTCGACGGCTTTCCATCTGACTTCCCACATCAGCCTGTACAGGATGCCATTCGTCCACGTAGGTCATCTCTCCCTAGTACCGAGACTGGGAACGTCACCTACATAACTCACCCAGAACAAGGAGAACAAGGATGAGATTGTCATTTGGGAGGACTATACTTTGGACCAGGTTTACTGGTGAGCTTTTCAGCTCGATTCGCGGAGTCCTTGCTGAGAGAGGTAGATTTCATCAAACGTGAGTCATCTCGTGATTGGGTGATATCCGACCGTATTGACGACCTGAATTTGAGCTGAGACGGAATGAACTGCTAGATGGGGACTTTACCATGGAGGTTCCTAAATTTATCCGATAGCGAGCCATAGCTTCGTGACCGGAGACGCTCTGACCAACTCAGCTCCCGTTCCACGCCCGCTTTGAATCAGATGGCATAGCATCCGGTGGGACTCGTCCACTCTGAAGGATCACCTCCACTTTTCTTCCGCTCTACATAAGACAGCCCCGCTCTTTCCGGAACCTTTCCCTAGAGTATCCTCCAGACCAGCACGTAAAGAATGACGTTCATCATGGTACGTGCCATCCTGATCGGGCCTTCCGAATCTCACTACACGATATACAGCTCGCTCGCTTCACCGCCAAACCCGGCAAGCTCCCCTAGCTCCTCGAAAGTCCGTAAACCACTCACCCTCGCCCAGCGATACCAAGCTGATAGGAGCGACAGTGATCAAAGCGATCCGCGATGAGAACGCTGCGAAGAATCCATGAAACGTGGGTTATACCTCGACGCAGAACGGCGAGAACGAAAACGAGATCATCATCTGGGAGGAATATACCTCGGATGAAGCTTTTGATGGTGAGTCCTCCTCCTCCCATCGTAGCTGATTCCAAGTAGACCACAGAGCGCACTCGACGTTCCAAAGACAGTCTATCTGCAGGAAGCGAGGCCAGTGGGGACTGATGATACTCTAGACTTCGCTGCGAAGAAGGACGAGCTGCTGGATGGAGATTTGAGTCTGGAGAGGCTCGAGAAGTTCCGATAAGTGTATGGTCGCATTCGCAATATACAGGATCAGATCGCAAAAAGTACGATCGCCAGTCGCTGCAAGGCGATAATGTCCGCACCTGTCCTCGCCGCAAGTATCTGATCCGCCAAGGCATTTTCCTGTTGATTCCTCTTGACCGTGCGTGGAAACTTGGAGGATGTTCAGAACTAGTCTAGCTGTATGTATACAACCCAGATGAAAGGAGACACATGCGACAACCCGACTTCATCGTCGATCCCGAACCTGCTCCCTACCTCTTCTCCTCTCCCGCTCATCCCGGTCTCTCTGGTCATCTCGATACTTTTCCCCATCCCCATTGGTATGCCTCTCCCGATCGCCATTGGTATGCCTCTCCCGATCGCCATTGGTATACCGATCGCGATCTCGCTCCCGCTCTCGCTGACTAGCTTTCCGCTTCGCCCGCTCCTCCTCCTCCGTCTCGTACCGCCCTCTATCCCGATCCTTATCCCGGTATCCATCCCCAGCCCCATTCCTCTCCCCGGCCCTTCTCTTGCTCTCGCGCTCGCTATCACAGTCGTCCTCCCATCTTCTTCGTCGAGACCCGTCACTCTCATCTGCACTGCCGGAACCAGCAGGAGTGACCGATCCAGATCCAGATCCATCTCGCTCCTTCTTCACCAACAAACTCGTCGCGATGAATCCCCTCCCAGACCGCGTATTCCGATCCTGATGCTTCTTCTTCGAGTCGCCATGGTTGTGAGTCGGACGGACGGTCGCGTCCATAGGCGTGGCGCCGAGACCAAGCAGCTGAGGCCGGAGTTTCGGCTCATGCACTGTCGTGTTCTCTTTGGATGAGGGATTCCAGCCCATACCGCGAGCCATGGCCATGCCGAAGGCCGAGACGGGTACGGCATCGTAGTCGTCCAATGATGACTGAGATGGGTCAACAGAGGTCGCAGAGATAGAGGTTTGGGACTACTCACCTCTTTGGGGAGAGTCGCGACATCTCGCTTGAACGCCTCGTCCTCCGACATTGGCGTAGTGGCGCCATCCCCACCCATCGCAATAACCAATTCCCGTTGCGCCCTCTCCTCCTCGGATTCCTGCTGCGCGTCTCCAGCCAGGATCGCTCGTAATGCTTGCTCCTCCAGGCTAAGTGGCTCGGCTTTGACTGAGACGATCGAGGTCGAAGCGGAACCGTCCGGCAGGACTGCCTCCTCCGTTTGCTCCACCTTGCCTGTCTCGCCATTCATTCCCACCTCCATCCTCACCTCGTTCCGTATCCCTGAACGTGCTGGCTGATCACCCGATCGCTCATACGTCTCTATCGGGCCGTTTCTGCCTGAATCTTCGGGACGGAAAGAGGGCGTACGACGGGTTGATGATTGTCGCCAATCTCGATTCGGGATGGCGGGAATGACGAGGGGTTCAGCGGGTCTCTCACCGCTGCGTCCGAGATCAGCAGTACTCTGGTGCATCAGAAAAGCGACCGACCCATGAGCTCGACCATTCCTAAACCCCTCGAGCCTCTCCTCCCTCGGTCTGCTCCTGCTCCTCCCCTGCTCTTCTTCGACGTCTTCAGCGCCCTGCTCGAAAAGCCGACGCGAAGGCGGACCGGCTCGCAAACCGTTCCCGAGCGGAGACGGCCGGATAGGCGCCGAAGGTGGTCGGACGGTGAAGGAGATGGGCGAGGTCATGGTGGCCCTGATGGAGGAGAAGCGAGCAAGTGGCGAGATGTGATTGGGATGTGCATTCCTGAAATCTGTTTGGTCCCCCCCCCCCCCCCCTGGTCAAGATAATTTGTTCCCCGCAGAGTACAGATCCCGCTGCTTCTTTGTTGAATTTTCAGCAGGTCAAGCTGTGATCTGCGGCTGGACAAGATGACCACTACGCTCACACCCATCCCACCTCCCTTTTTCTCACCTTACCTCGATGATCAATGCAACAAGATCAATTCGAAACCCGTACCATGGGAGGTGAGCCGGCCAGGTTTCCTGCTCGGACAGGACTGACGACCCCGTCTCATCCAGGGGTATCAACGTGCCAAGCTCCTCTCAGCAGATGAGCTATCCCTCCTGAAATCCCTCAACAAGCTCGTAAGTTCTCGTGAATACCCCTTCCTCGCCTCGTTGACACCCTCGTCCAGCCCATCTCCCAACGCTCGACAATGTTCGCAACCCAAGGCAAGCAATATGCCAAGCTCTACATCGATCTCCTCCGAAAACTCCAACGGGTCGACACCGTTCAAGCCGTCCTCGTCGCAATCAATGACATGCTCTCCGAACCTTCCACCATCCCGCTCTTCCACAGCCTCGCGTCGTTGGAGTTCCCGGAGGATCCTTATGGTCCGATCGTCAAATGTTTGGCTATGGAGGAGGAGTTTGCGGTCTTGGGATCCTTGCGAATGTTGGCCCTCCTCATCTCGTAGGTCTTCCGCGCTGCGTATGGAAGGAGAAATGACGTGGTTCAGGACTGACACGAAGCCGTTCCCGGAGATACAGGTCCCAGTTCTCCTTGCCTCGTTGCGGGGCTTGCTGAACGGCCAACGGATACCGCTGTGGGAGGTTGCGGCGCAGGTCTTGGGGTCGGTACTGGGGACGAAGCAGTTCCGGATAGCGGTCTGGGAGGAGGAGCAGTGTATATCCGGGTAAGTCATCAGCCTCAGCCAGAGTTCCTTACCGTCATCTCATCATCGATAGAACACTGACGACCTCGGTCTTAGACTGGTGAAATCGCTGAAAACAAATCCTAACCCTCAAGCACAGTACTGGGCTATCTGCTGTCTCTGGCAATTATCATTCGAGAAAGTGGCTGCGGAGGGGATGGACAAGTTCGTCTTTACCGTCTCATCTCGTCGGCAAACCTGACGCGATTTTTCCAGGAGATGCGATTTGATCGCTCTCCTGACGAACGTGGCGAAGGCAGCAGTGAAGGAGAAAGTCACCCGAGTAGTGATAGCCACCCTGCGAGTGAGTTGCTTCGCAAGGCTGTAATTTCAAGATTGACGTCCCCAAGAATCTCCTTACCGTCGCACCCTCCAACAACATGCCGTCCATGTTCACATCCAAACTCCTCCCCTTTGTTACCTCCCTCCAAAGCCGAACGTGGTCCGATGACGAGATCGTCGAGGATCTGGCGTACCTGAAAGACGAGCTGAAAGGTAGATTAGACGGGTTGAGGTGAGCGTCTCCTTCTGATGGGATCTCCGTCTCATGACATTGTTAGCACATATGACGAGTACGTCTCCGAGGTCGACTCTGGTCACCTTGTTTGGTCTCCCGCACACGAATCAGAGGATTTCTGGAACGAGAATGGGATGCGGATCGGTCAAGAATCGGGAGGGAAAGCAGTCAAGTATGCTCAAGCCCTCTATCTAATTGTTCTTACTGACGGACTTCAGACGATTGGTCGACTTGCTCAAGACGAGCAAAGATCCCGTAGTTCTTGCTGTGTCTGCACACGATATAGGACAGTACATCAAGTATGGCGGGGATAAGGCGAAGCAGTGGGTCTTCTGCCTGGGGCGAAAGCGGAGCGGAACTGATCAGCGATAGGATTATAACGGATCTCGGAGGGAAGATGAGGGTGATGGAGCTGATGGGACATGAGAATGCGGATGTGCGGTACAACGCGCTTATGACGGTTCAGAGATTGATGAGTCAGCATGTTTGAGATGGATGTAAATCGTGAGCAGGTGGATAAATCGAACCGCCCGAACTAGGTACCGAAGAGGTACCAAAGACGGCTCAGCATCAGTAACGCCCCATTACAAGAGCGCCATTTTCGCAATCTGCGTGAACGCAACTTTGAATGGACCAGAAATCGTCCTTTCACAGCCCTGCATGTTACATTATAATGCACCTCTTGGAGTCCCATTTAAGCCTTGCCCTTTCCCTCACTCCTGAACAGCTTGATGAACCTCTCGCACTCCTTCGCAAAGACCTCGACAGCTTCTTCGATGGCATCGGGCAAGGGCTTCGTGGCGAGTGCTTTGGACAGTGCTTCGCCGTAAGGATCGCGACACCACGAGTTGACGTTGATCTACGGTTGGGATCTATCAGCTCTGAAATCGAAGGTACGCGAGACGTGGGACTGACCTTGGTCATGCCATTTGTGATGACCTCGCGGAAAAGGTCATCTGGGTTCTCGTCTGATGCTTTGTCAGTGCGAGACCAAGGGTCAAGAAGGAGGTATACCGGTACCGTGCTGAGCCAGCGGGACCTTGCCCTTGAATCGGGTTTGCAGCTCCTTCAGACTGTGCAGCCGGTGTTCAGCACGGACGCTTGAGCGTGGAAAAGGAGATATGCTCACATGTCCTGCCTGAAAACGGGCCCTCCGAAGGGCTTGTAGCTCCCATGCCGGTTTCCGATACACGGTGCCAAGATATGCGCGCCAGTCCTGCCACGCCACTACCGTCAGTGCTCACTTGGATACCGGGTCGAACCACCCACTCCTTCATGAACACCTCCGCCTTGGTCGGGTCCGTCAACATCTCACCCGAGATCTCCCTGACGCCAGCCTCCCCACCTTCGAGTCGGCCCAGCTCTACCTCCGTCGAGATGCCTTGGGCTACACATCTTTTGATGAAGGGTACCGCAATGGCGATGTTCTCCTCTTCCGTCTACACCCTCATCAGAGACTATTTCTGGCTTCGAAAAGAGGTGCGAGGATGGACGTACATCGGCGTGGGAAGCATCCACCATGATGGAATCAAACTTGATCCCCTTTGTCTCGGCGAGACCAATAGCCAATTCGAGGTGCTCAGCGTCAGTCGCGTGGTCAAGGTGGACAGCAATGGGGACCGAAGCGTTGTGCGCGCTGATACGTGTCTCAGGTGAATGACTGAGTGGGAGGGTAGGGACGTACACGTCGATACAGTATTGTAGGAACTCGCGCCCGTTCCTCTCCAGTGTGATTGGGAACATCTGGAGGATGGCGGGCGCCTTCTGTCGCTCGCAGGCTATCACGAGGCCTCGGGCCATGTTGGTGTCGTAACTGCGTGAAATACACCCCTTTCAGCTACTGTGGTATGAACTGCTTAAGAAAGGCGGACCATGCCTGGGCGAGGACACCGTCTGAGGGAGGGTCAGTAAGCGGATGATGAATAGTCAGAACGAGACGTACAGCCTTCCCTCTCAGCTTTTTCCAGGATAGTGAGTGTGAGATTGTTCTTGAGCGACATGCTGTTGAATTCTCTTGTCGATTTGTGCTGGTTAGAGGGATATTGTATAGAGCTGTATTGAGTTCCGCCGCACCAAACTCGCAAAGCCACCCCGGAGTTTCTCTCTCGGGGTAATCCAAGCCAAATTCGACGGCGATCGCCTTCGGAAAATTGTGCGCCGGTCCGACGGAACCCGATCGGCTGCCCGACCATTTCCCCCACATTACGTCAACGACGCCTTTCTGGGACTCCTTCCCGGTGGAGCGAGTCCGAAGAGGTGCTTGGTTTTCCAACCGAAAACAGAAAGACCGGCATTATTGGACCCGTTTACTACCGGAGGATCGTTGATCTCGAACAATACATAAACCGATCGAACATTCTTCCCCGCGTCTCATCTCAACGCAACCTTTATTTGCATTATCGTCAAATATGGCTCCGAAACCAACCGTGATGAAGAAGAACTCGCAAGAGTGGCAAGAGTACCCGGACACACATACTGAGGGTGGTGTGGAGCCCAATGCGGTCGCACTCGCCGCGCAATATGTACCGGGGTCGGAGGCGGAGCGCAAGTTCATCAGGAAGATCGATCTTCACATCGTACCGTGTATCTGGGGGCTTTACACGCTTTCATACCTAGATAGGGCGAATATCGGGTGAGCACTAGGCGTATGGAGGTGTATTTGTCACTGACGTGGATTCAGTAATGCTAAGACCGGAGGGTACGATCCCTCCCCGATGTCAGTAGGATGCTCTCGCTGACAGGGTATTTACGTACAGCTTACAGACAGACTTCAAGGTACGGGGATCCGCGAGTTTGTTGACATGCGCTGATATCGCCTCTAGTTGACCAGCACACAATATTCGGTGGTCCTACTCGTCTTCTTCGTCCGTGTCCCCTCTCTCCCTCCTGATACGTGTCAGTCGCTGATGCATCGCGCAGATCTCATATGTCATCTTCGAGATACCGAGTAATCTGGGCAAGTTTCTACCAAAAACCAGCTTGAGAGCAATACTGACCTTAATCTTTATCAGTTCTCGCTCGAGTCCGCCCGTCGCTCTACCTCTCCGGGTATGTATATTCTGGTATCACATGTGCCAGCCTAGCTGATACACGACAGCCTGTGCATTCTCTGGGGGGGCGTGGCAGCATGCATGGCGGCAACCAACAACTATCGACAACTCGCCGGCGTCCGGTTCTGCCTCGGCGTCGTCGAGGCCGGTTTTGCGCCAGGAGTTGCCTTCTACCTCTCGAGTTGGTACAGGCGGTACGAGCTCGCTTCACGATATGCGATTTATTACACCGCGACGGCCGTGTCTGGAGCTTTCTCGGGCTTGCTCGCGGGATTGATCGTATGTTCTCTACAGACTTCGGGGATCAAACCTGAAGTCGTATAGACGCAACATCTCAATGGACGTCGCGGCCTTGCGGGGTGGCAGTGGCTTTTCGTGGGTCTGGGATCGTACCGAAGTAAAAAAAAATGCTAACTAGTGACTCGAGCTGATTGAGGGTGTCGGATCGTCCGGTCTCGGTTTCATCACCTGTGAGCCACAAGGCAGTGTCAGAGGAAAGTGAACACTGAGACATATTTACAGGGTTCTTCATGCCTGATTGGCCATCTACGACCCGCTGGCTCAGCCAGGAGGAGCAGATCCTCGCCGCACAGCGACTTGCCTATGACGGCGTGAGTCTTCCGACAACATTCGATACCTTAAGCTGATAGACTTCAGCTGGCGAACACGCAAGGTGCAGCCGGGCACACGGGTCATTGGGCTTCTCTGAAGCTCGTCCTGGTGGACTGGCGAACCTGGGTCTTTACCCTGTTGTGTTCGTACATTCCACACCTGATCTTCCAGAGCTGACATCTTTCGACAGACATGCTCTGTACAGGAGCTCAGACCATCCAGTACTTTGTTCCGACTCTAGTCGCGCAGCGTGAGCCAGATCATTGCTGCAAGAGAGCACCTGCTGAATTTCTTCAGTCGGCTACAAGGGCTTTGACGCGCAATGTGAGTGTTCTGAGCATCTTGGGCGTCCCGCTTATCTGTCCTTCTACCAGATCACACCATCCCCCTCTATGCTTGCGCCTTTGTTTTCATCCTCGTCTTCTGCTTCGCATCCGACAGGTACCAGAATAAGCCAGTGTTCATCAGTATCGCCGCGTTCTTCGGGACTCTGTGCTTTATCCTCACTGTGGCGATGACCAATCAGACGGGCCAATGTCAGTCTTTTCCAACCTACTTCCGTATCTCAACCCTGATAGCGCATAGATGTCACCCTTGTTTTCGCTTTCGGTGCCGTGTACGCCCTCCCTCCGCTTATCCTGTACGTCTCTCTCTCCTCCGCTAAGCTTTTACTGATTGCGATATAGCACATGGGTACCCAACGTCATCTCGACACCGGTCCAGAAACGCGCCGTCGCCATCGCCCTCGTCAACGCCCTCGGCAATTCCGCGTCCATCTACGGTGTTTTCCTCTGGCCGAGTAGAGACGCGCCTAGGTATAGACCAGGTTTCGCCGTGACGACCGTCTGGATGGCTTTGATCGGTGTCATCGCTCCGGTTTTGGCATGGCTCGTCAAGAAGTACCCTATCGAGGCGCCGGATCCGGACGCGGTGGTCGCTGCGGAGATTCAAAAGCAGAGGGAGAAGGGGCATGTTATCTGAGAGGGTATTGAGGAGGATTTGTCGGCCATCAAAAGGCGGTGAGATTGGGTATGGTCCTAGGAGTATAAGGAGTGACAGATGTACACGGGGGGACTACTCTCCTTTGATTGATAAGATGTAGCGATTCGCATGTATTGAGATCGTGCTTGATCACGATCGGTATCTGGGCATTTTGAGCTCTCCTGTTTTGTGAATGCCAAGAAGTCGTTGAGCATGTGGGAATCGCACGCCAAGGCTGAATGACCTTCCGAGAGATACTGTTCCCAGCTTGACTCTTTCGGAGACTGATACTTCCTAGAGTCATGCCCACAGCTCAAACAGAGGCATGGTTGTTCATACGTATACATGAGAACCATACCAACTAATCACATCCTCCCGGCACTTCTTCAACCCCACCTTCCTCATAATTAACCAACGCCGCGACCTTCGCCGCACTAGATGACTTCTCGTCAAAGACGTATCCGAGCCACTCCTTGACCAATTTCCGAGCAAGCTCGATCCCGATGACGCGTTGACCGAGACAGAGGACTTGGGCGTTGTTGGAGAGGACGAGGCGCTCGACGGAGAATGAGTCGCTGCGATTACCAAAGTTGCGAGGGATGCGAGGTGTCGTCAAGTGATGGAGGAAGGACGTGGTACTATCAGCGCCGATTTCTTGTTTGGAAGAGAACGACTCGCTGGGCAACACTCGCTCTTACACCCTTGACTTTACAAGCTGACATAGCGACTCCCATACCTAGGGACAAGACGATCAGTGAGTCCTATTGCAAACCCCGAACCGTGCAAGACTGTTGACTAACCTGTTCCACAGATCAACAATGCCCTATCCGCCTCCCCGTTGACCACCTTCTCAGCCGCCGCAATCCCGACATGCGGGTACGCCCGGTCGATATCCCCTCCATTTTTGCTCACCCCCACATCGATGACTTTCTTCACCCGCGGATCCTTCTCGAGGTCGGCTTTGAGGATCGTCTTGTAATCTAATCCTGCAGAGTCGGCGCCGAGAGAGATCGTCCAGCTGAGTTGAGACATGGTGATGTGCTAATGGGTAAGGACTGGTCGGGGTCTAACTGGGAACTCGGAAGTAAGCGTTGCTGGGTATTTACCTCCACCGGATGCAAAGTGGCAAGGTTGAAACCTTTCGTGATCTCGTAATGCTCGACCTGAAAGCGGGTATGGGCGGCTCCACCGGGATTTCGGTAGTCCCGGAGTCCTAGGCGGAATGGGTTTGATCCCGAAAGTGGCCGAATGACTTTTTGCTTTTCCATCCCATCCCACACTTGCATCAGGTATACATTTCCGAACTATCGATCATCTCTCGATCTACAGATTCTTCATGTCGAAAAACGTCGTCCTCATCACAGGCGCAGGCGGCTGGCTCGGCGGTGTCGTGAGTCCCCAAGTCCCGCTCTTAAGAACGTATATAGGCTGACGTGACCCAGCTCTCCGGCAAACTTCTCCAAGACCCCGAAACACCCGACATCCACCTGATCCTCTGCGACATTGTCCAGCCCAAACATCCCGAGGGTGCGAAGAACGTCATCACCTCGAAAGCGGATTTGACGGACCCGATGAGCGTGGAGACGCTGTTCAAGACGGAATTTGGGGTCCCGGATACGGTGTACTGCTTCCACGGGATCATGTCTCGTGGCTCGGAAGACAACTTCGACCTCGGTCTGAAAGTGGGTGACTCTTCCTCCCCTCAGATTTGCGCAGCTGAAGGGGATGATTAGGTCAACGTCGATTCGATCAGATACATGCTCGACGCGGCTCGACACGCTCGTCTCGACACAGCCCCACCCATCAAATTCATCTTCACCTCTTCCCTAGCAGTTTACGGTGGTCCCCTCCCCGACCTCGTCAACTCAACCACCATCGCCACGCCCGAAGGCGCTTACGGTACCGGCAAACTCATCGCGGAACTCCTCGTCAACGAGTACAGCCGTCGAGGATTTGTCGATGGCCGCATCCTACGTCTACCTACCATCGTCGTCCGTCCCGGGGAGCCGAGTGCGGCGACCAGTGCTTTCATCTCGGGGATTATTCGGGAACCGCTGCATGGGGTCGAGGCGGTGTGTCCTGTTGGGCATGGGACGGACGATCCGGCTTTGGAACTGGCGGCATGGGTGGCAAGTCCCGAGACGACAGTCAAGAACTTCGTCAGGCATCCCAGCCATCCTTGATGGATCGTGCTGACAGAACACCAGGTCATCGCAAAGCACATTCCATCGAGCAAATTCCACTCACACACTCGGGTCGTCTACCTCCCAGGCTTCACCGTGACCGTCAAACAGGAGCTCGAAGCGCTTTTCGAGGTAGCCGGATCTGCCGCGGTCAAACTCATCATCTTCAAGGTCAGTCTCATGCTTCCAACGAGGATGTAAGCTGATTCGAACGCGCAGGACGACCCGATCAACCGGAGGATCGTCGGTTCCTGGCCTGCGAGCTTCGACAATGATTACCCGTGCGGTCTGGGGTTCGTCGCGGATGAGGGAGGGATGGTGCCGATTGTCAGGAGGTTCAAGGAGGCGGTTGACTCAGGGCTTGCGTGATAGCGAGGTGTGGATGCATGTTGACTAGCTATTTCCCTATTCAGCTCGCTTGCACTGCCATCCCAACTCCTCTCACCCGGAGCACAGCGTGCGCATGGCAGCCAAAACTGTGCCGTCGCAATTCAGAACCCCTCCTTTTGGGTCACCAAATCATGCAAGGTATCTGATCTATGGTCATGCATTCGGGAGTGATCATGTCCGAAATGCGCGCGATGCTCGATGCTGATGTTCAATTGTCCACAGTAATGCCCCCATTCACAGATATACCCCCAACCCACGGGTATCATCTCTGTCCTCACTCATGCCGCACAATAGGCCCCTCAAACTCGATCATCGCCTCGTTTGACGATCGACCTTCGCCTGAGGGAACCCCTTCTCGATGTCCACGTCCGCGAGGTCGGGTGTGGACACCTTCTCGGTGCTCGAGGGAGCCTGGGGAGGGGTGGGACCGGACCTCGATTTGAACCAGGTGTACAAGGTCGAGCCCATCAGGATGAGGAAGATCGAGACGATCCGGTTCCTGCATTCGTCAGATATGTCCCGACTGATAAGGGACGGAACCTACGCGTTGAGGACATCACCAAAAAGGTTGACGCCCAGGATGGTCTGGAGGACGGAGCGGACGGCGGAGGAGAACATGTGGGTGACGGGGGAGGTGACTTTGATAGATAACAGCCCGGCGACGCAGATGAGGAAGCCGACGATGCCCTGTGCATCTGTCTTCAGTATCTTGCCACCAGCCATAGAGATGCAGGACGCACAGTGACTCCACTGCCGATCGCAAATGCGCTAAAGCTCCCCTCATCTCCCCACATCGTGCGTAAGAAGACCGGTACCTCGCCCGAAATCAGGATTGCCGGCACCAGAGCGATGGCCGAGAGTGCGTTCTGCCAGTACGCCAAATCCATCGTCTTCCCCTCGACCTTCTTGATCGCGGCCTTCACCAGGACCGCATGGATCGCGATCATCGCCGCCGACGCTACGCCAAAGATCATACCCAGCATAGGTGCTTCCACAGATCTCCCGACCTCCTCGATCACCAATTCGGGGACCGTCGTGTCGAGGAAGGTGACGGGGATGGGGAGGAAGGAGTATGTGAATCCCCAAGTAACCAGTCCGCAGCTGGCGATGGTGCCCATCGTGGGCTTTTCGCCGGTAGAGAGGGACTGGAGGACGACAGTCATCGGGAGTGTGAGACCTCTTGCGACCTGGAAATAAGACGCATCGACGAGTTTGAGACAGTAGATGTTGAAGACGAGGCCCGTGACGTTGGCGATGCAGACCGGTGCCATGGACGTGAGGATCGCCAAGGTCCAACGGGGCGGGTGGAAGACGAAGGGGTGATTGGCGGGGAGGAAGGATAGGGCGTTGAGACAGAGGACGGAGATAGCGAGTTGGAGGAAGAGGAAGGTGAGGGGGAGGGAAGAGCTGGTCAGGACCCATTTGTTGCTGGGTAGGTCAGCGGTGATTTGCGCTCGGAAAAGGTTCGATAGGTAGGACTGCGAAGGCTCAGGAAGAAAGGAATACATTTTCGGAATGGACAGGCAAGCATCGAGCTCCTCAACACCGAGCGCAGAAAGCACAAAGAGACACGACCACTCACACCATCACCATGACCAGCGCAACGGCCATGTAAAAGAGCACGACCGCCGCGACCTTCCATCTCGGGGTTTCCTCCGCCATCATGAGGCGTTACTCGGGATTGTAGTGAGCTAGAGGAGTGGAGCGAGCAAGTAGAGGATATTGCTTGCTGACTGAAGATTTGAATTTCCACCTCAAGGTCGTCAGATAATGTTCGGACGAGCTTCCGAAATCTCTGCGAAAACGCTTCTGTGACGTCAGACGATGGGAATCCCGTATCAAGACGGAAATACCCGTTCCCCACCCTTGAACCCTGAACCCCACAGAAAAGCCGGTACCTTTGAGTGCCCAGAAACAAAATCACGGGACATCCCGTTTGTCTGCATGGGCCCGAAAAAGTGGATTATGGAGCCAGGGCGCGATAGGGTTCGAGATTCAGGAACGGGCATACAGCCCACCGAATGGAAAACCGCATGTCATGAGTATCCAGGTCCCGCTGTTCTGGACAGGCAGGAACCCAGCGGAGATAAAAGGGGTGCGTATGCATACTCGTGACCTGGATGAGGGTTTACCCGAAACGATATTCAGGACATGTCCGACCACAGATCCGGACTTGGTGCCATGGCTTGGCTGCTCACAATCTCTCGGGCGCTTTGGTTGTGAGGGCACGTATGAGAGCGGGTCGTATCGCATGAGACCAGTCGTTATTGTACTGCTTGATGCGTCAAGGGAGTGATATTCTGTCGGAATTCAATGCCGTAAATTGCGGAGTTCCTTTCAGGGCGCTCGGAGTAGCTACGTAACACGACGAAAAGTCATGTTCGGCAGCCCGGTTCGGCGGCAGGCAAACGTCGTATGATCTGCATAAGGGGGGGGGGGGGGGTCGAGCTAGACAGATGACACCCCCCTTTGCACAGATCGGTAGTACGTTCTGGCTATATATAAATCCACACAACACAGCGGAATCACTGCTTTGTTCTCTGATCCTTCTACTGTTTGTAGTTTCCTTTCTTCGTCCATAATTAGCTCTTCATCGGCAAAATGTCGTTCCTCACTCCCCCGGTAACGCCAGTGTCCACGGAGAAGCCCTCGGCGTCGACTCCCGCTTTTCCCTCCGCTCCGAAGTATCTTCGACGGGCCTACCTACCTACACCGCCTTACACCCCAGAGTACCGGATCTCGAGCCCTCCGATCGACGACTTCAAGCGACTCTCGGTTGAAGAGTCGACTCGTCCGCTCAGTGAGAATGAGCTGTCTTACTACCTCCCCAGCCGAGCGGACGGCGTTAACGACATGTGAGTCTCCTTTGTCAAAGTTCAACGAAAGGATCCAGCTGACGGGCCAAAGGTACCTGCATCATCGGCTGACCGCGCCTGCCCACCTCATGGGGAAGGAACGACTCCACCACCTTTGGGCATACCAGCTCCTCCGACACCCCTTACTCGCATGCCACGCCGAATCGTTCACCTACGCCGATGTCCGCTTCGTCAATACCTGCCCTCGGACCCTCTTCGAAGCGCTCTTCAGCGCAGAGAAGCTGTTCGCCTACTTCACTGCAGGCGACGACGTCATCTCGACATACCTGAACGGTCCACGGACATTGTCCAATGACCGATTGGCCATGCTCATCGTCACCGCTCCCGAGCATTCCGAAGGCGATTACGAGATGATGCTGTGCACCACACACTTCCTCGGTGACGGCATGGCGTTGCATACCTTCATGAACGAGCTCTACACCCTGATCGGGTCGAACAAATCGGTTCTCGACATCGCAGACATGATTGAGGACGAGCTCGATACCCATCGAGCACTGCCCCGCAGTCTCGAGGCCCGGCTGCCGGTCGTCGGCAATGGGTCGAAATTCGCTGCCGCGGTCGGAGCCGAGGAGTACAACCGATCCGAAGCCAAGCTCATCGGCGGACAGAGTTTCCCCGGAAGCTTTGTGAAGAAGGGACGACACACCGTCGTTCCCACCTTCGCATACTCGGGCGAGGAGACAAAGAAGATCCTCGCGGCGTGCAAGGGAAAGGGAGTGACCATTGCCCATGCGGTGTTTGCGCTATGCAACATCGCTTGGTCCCGCCGTGCCACTTCCACCACAGCACCATGGTATGTCGAGCCGATCATCCAAACCTGACTGACGTTTTCCAGCCTGATCTACTCCGCCCTGAACCTCCGACCAAACATGCTGCCCGCTGCCGACGCATCCGCATCATTCTTCCACCTCGCTGTGGGGTATTTCAATGTCGTCCTCCCCACCCTCCTCCCGGCCATCCCCATCGCCGACCTCTTCTGGCACCGTGCCCGACTCACCAAGTCTCAAACCCAACGCGCCGTCAAATCTCCCTTCGTAGTCGCCCGAAGCCGTGAAACGTCCAAGGTCCGAGCGGCTCGGGCGATCAAGTGGGCACGCATCGACGATGAAGCGGAACCCGCCAAGGAAGGTCTAGGCCTGTCTTTCGCCATCCCGGACAGGTCGGCGCCCGTCCCTGCATCCGAAGACGACCGACCTGGTCCGAAATTCGCACCTCTCCGTGCGGCGATGGGGACCCCTGCTCCGACGCCGATGATTTCCTCCTCAATCCCCGCGGTCAACCAGAAGGCGTTGATGGGGGTTTCGATGTTGGGCAACCTCGATGGAATGTACAAGCACGCCGCGTACCCTGATCTCAAGCTCAAAAGCCTGACCACCGGTTCTCGCCAACGTCCAGGTGGACTCTTGCTCTTCGCCTACACCTTTGCGTACGTTACATCTGTCTCGTTTGTGGGCTCGGCTGACGTAGACTAGGGGTAAGTTGTGGTTCAGCCTCGGGTACGACGAGAATGGATTCGCTCCCGGTGTCATCGAGGGTTTCTGGGAAGACGTCCAGGATCTCGTTCGCGACGTGCTCCTGTAATGGTTCAACCACTGTGATAGACTTTTGGGTTCGTTCTAATTTCGTTCCTGCCATTTGTTTTACGACCGCTGGACATTTTGTTTATCGTTATCCTTCAAGGATGATCCCCATTTGCCTCACGCTCGCTGGACATTTAATTTTGTCATTAAATCATCCCTCACGGACAATGACCTTGTGCTTCTTATGCTTCGGACAATCAATGCGTGCAACCTGTTACATCCATGATATGCGTAATGCGTAATGCCTCATTCCTCTTCCTTCTCCTCACTCGACGAAGCCTCTTCAGATTTTCTCTCATCCAACCAATTCCGCACCTCGCCGTTTCTTGCAGCCACCCCGCCATTATCCTCCACGACCTTCAAACCCACCGCCTCGCCTATCACTATCTTGCTCGCGTCCCGGAACCCTCAAATGGAGCAAGACCCTATGCAACCTGCTACGTTCATCACATGTACGAAGATCATTCTTCTTCCTTTTCATCATCACTTGCCGAAGCTCCTTTAGTGCTTCTCTCCTCCAACCAGCTAGTCACCTTGCCATCCTTCGCCGCGACCCCACCATCATCCTCGACGACCTTCGAACCCACCGCCTCGCCCATCGCCTTCTTGCTAGCATCCCTGAATCCCTCAAATGCAGCTTTCGCTCCTCCACCCTCGATGCTGTCCCGTGCTATCCGAACACCATCTTTCCAATCCTTCGCTCTACCCGCGACGTGCAGGAGAGCCGCAGCGTTGAGTAGAACATAATCGCGTATTGCTGGCAGAGAAGGCGAGTCCGGACTCGCTGGAGCCGAAAGGTGCGAAGGGGGTTGATCATCGTTCGATAAGAGAGTTTCGATTGTGAGCGCGTTAAGGGCGGGTGTGGCGCCTCGGACCGCGGAGAGGGCATGTGTCGGGAGACCAAAGTCACGGGTGGGGTGGACGGTGTCGGTTGTGATCTGGCCGTTCTCAAGCCACCATATCTGCACCCACTTAGCTCCATCACATTCCCGATCGACATACACATGTCTCGCCCTCTGGGCTGATCTCGTCCAAACCCTCCTTCCCACAGACGACCAACGCCCGTTCTACCTCAAGCAGCCTCAGCACCTCCGCAAACGTATCGCCCAACTTCCTATTCGCGACCCCTAATAGCATCCGCTGCGGGCTTGCGGGATTGATGAGCGGTCCAAGGACGTTGAAGATGGTTCGAAAATTGAGGCTTCGGCGGATGGGAGCGATATGTGCGAGTGAAGGGTGGTAGTGGGGTGCGAAGAGGAAGAGGAAGGGTGATGCGGGCAAGAAGGTGGGGAGTTGGTCTACGGGGAAGGAGAGTCGACAGTCTAGCGATAAGAGGAGGTCGGCGGAACCGGATGTCGAGGTCGCCGCTTTGGAGCCATGCTTCTTGTCAATTCTGGTGGTTTGGTCGACTTACCTTGGCGACTCGTACTCCAGCTCCCGCGACGATGACAGCCGCCGTCGTCGAGACGTTGAAGGTGTCCCACCCATCTCCACCAGTACCCACAATATCCACCAATCCCGTATACCCATCTCCCTCTTTATCCGATTCCCGATAATCCCACTGCCCCTTCTCCGGCACTCCATTCGTCTCATTCTCAAGATCCTTGACAGCTATCGCATATTGCCGCAGCTCGGATGCACATGCCGCTACTACCTCTGCCGAAGCATCGAGGCCGGATAGCGTAAGGGCGGTCAGGAAGGCGCCGACCTTTCTGTCAGCTGATTCGACGACGTGAGACATACCTGAGCATCTGAGGCCGCTTGGACGCAGAGATGCCGAAAGCTCAAAGCGCAGTCCTCCGGCTGGAACTCGGTGGGCGATTGGACGAGCTTCTTGAGTAGGACCTTGAAGGTGTCGGGGTTGTATGCTTCTGGATCTTGGTTGTCGTTCGAGCCTGAGCCGGTCTTTTGGGAATCTGCCATGACTGGATTTGTTTCTGATGACGTGAGTAGCCAGTTTGATATGATGGGGTAGCGAAGGGGGAAGGCGTGTACATTTAGTTTACTCAATTCTGCTCTAATTTTCCTAGGTGCCCCGGGATTCTCGCTCTATTGTTGCGAGAACTAGCTGTAACATACAACTTGATTGGACCACGCAGGCGTTGTTTGACAAGATCAAACACTGCACCAGGTGCAAGAGTAGAATACATCAAAACCTCTTTTCGAGCTGTTTTGAGCTGTTTGGGCATTTCAGGCCCGAAAGGCAAGTTTGATCCCGTTTGATCCCGTTTCGCGTTCGCTTTGGTATTTGATTCCGTTTCGGAGTTTGATTCCGTTTCTGGCCTTTGCCAAAATTGCGAATGCTCCCAAACAGCTTGGCATGATTCTGCGCAATAGAGCTTGAACCCCGAGGCACGGAAATTAGAGCACAATTAAGTAAGATTCAATGTATTTGCAGGGGAGGAGGGAGATGGAAGGATGTCAAGACACGTGGATCTGCGTCCGTCAACACGTTCAGTGTTCTGAATTTCCGACGCAAAACACTTGCTGCACCGGAAACCGGACGACGTCCACAGTGAACTACGCTAGGAAGGGAGTCCTAGGAAGGGAGTCGGCGAATATGAGTGGTGAGCATATCCTGAATCATAATTATAGTACACCTCTGACAGGAACAGGCATTAAGCGACCTGCTCTTATCTCTGAACCTCCAGGCCCATCGAAGAAACGTAAGATCTCCCCTCATCCAACGCTCACTTCCCAAAGCCCATCCATTCTTCACCGGCCTTAAAGAATGTGGCACCTTCCTCTCTTCCCCGCCCACTCTCATCCACTTCCTCCACCTTGACCCGTTCACCCTCCGCCCAGAACCGGGCCCATCCAAGATCCCGATCATCTTCTACGACCTAGACGGGACGCTCATCAAGACACGTCAAGGCGGTAGCTTTCCCACAAGCCGAGATGATTGGGCGTGGTGGCATCCTTCGGTGCCGGCAAGGTTGAAGGCGGAATGGGAGGAGGGGAAACATCTTGTTGTAATCTCCAACCAGGGGGACGGCAGGGAGAATATTAGGAGGGAATGGAGGGCGAAGCTGCCGCTCATCGCTGCGAAGGTGTGCCAACTGCTTTTCAACCGAGCTGACTGTGGTGAAGATGCCATCTGGGGTACCAATACGTATACTTGCGGGATTATCGATGCGAGACGTCTACCGCAAACCGAATATCGGGATGTTCCAGGTCGTCGAGGAAACCTACCGCTCGCACGGCTTCGAGATCGACCTAGAGCGTTCTCTCTTCGTCGGCGATGCGGCCGGTCGACTTGCACTCAATGGCAGGAGAAAAGATAATAGCGATACCGACCTGAAATTCGCGCTTAACGCGGGTCTCAGATTCCTTACCCCTGAAGTGAGTGACCTGTCCGAACCCGCTGACGGAAGGAATACTTCCTGCCCCATCCTCGACCGGTCTACCCTGTCCCACCCACGGGCTTCCGCCCAGCTAAGCTCGGAAACGTTGCTGCCCGTGAGTGAAAACGCACAATGTCGCTGAAAACTAGGACAGTCCCTCACGTCGTTCCGTCAAATACACCACTTGCTCGTGAGGAGATAGAGATCGTCCTCTTCGTGGGGCCCCCGTATGTCCTCACTCCGGTGATATGCGTTTGACTGAAGCGTAGGAAGAGCATCGGGAAAGACGTCCTTCTTCAGGAGACATTTCGCAAAGCGGTACGAGCATGTCAACCAGGATGTTTTGCGGTCGAGGGACAAATGCCTTGCTGTGGCGGAGCAAATGCTGCTCTCTGGGCGACCCGTCGTTGTCGGTATGTTGCGATGCAACCTTGTTGGGTGACTTCGCTGAGAACGATGATGCAGACAACACAAATCGGAATCGCGAAACCCGCGCACACTGGGTTCGCCTCGCTTCACAACTTGACCTTCCTATCCGGTTCGTCCACTCCCTAACCCAGTCAGACGGCAAGACTGATAAAAGAATTCAGCCTATTCCACTTCCTCTGCCCAATCGAGCTGGCAAAACACAACAACATTTATCGCGCATGCTACGCTCCCTCCGACGAATCAGCTCGCGAAGTGCTCCCCGGATCCGCATTCTCGGGGTATGTAGCTCAGTTCGAGACACCGAAGCTCGACGAGGGATTTGACGAGGTCAGAAGCGTGAACTTCGTTTTTGAGGGGACTGAGGCGCAGAGGCGGAAGTGGGATATGTGGATGCTGGAGGTAAGGTGAGGTATTGGGAGGCGAATTGGACTTCGTCACATGCATTCGAGATATCGGGTAATCGTGAAGAATATGATCGAGTGGCAAATGATGTTTGACGAACAGTTCGAGGCCTCACCCATCCCCACGACACCGGCCTGTCTGGTCTCGATGACGGAAGGGAGGGCACTTGTGTTGTCTCACACGAAGAATCGAACGAAGCGTGCTCCGATGGTATGAGTCGACAGCGAATACCAGATTCGCAGCAGTCTCTACGTAGACGTCTCATCGACATATAAGCAAAAACTCCTGGTCTCGGTAGGACTTCCAGCTCTACACGTCGTTTCTTTGCCGCTCGGCACACCAGTAGGTCGACCTCGTGTCAGCCGAGACCAAGACATCACAATCTTAGTCGTACGACTCCTGCCCCATACCCTCCGCGGTATTCCCGAGGCTTTGGCTCCACTTCGACATCCACGATGGCAGCTTCTGTCCAAAGACAGTCTCTGTCGTAGGAGACACGATGATCATCACCATAATGAATCTTTGTGTCGTCCTTGATGGGACCTTGGGAAATGCCGGTAGGAATGACACCGGGCTTTTCATAGAGGTATACCGACCGTCGAACTGGCCTGGGACAGACGTCATCTTCTCATCAACGTATGAAGACTGGCTTCAACCTTCTTGTCCTCGTCCATGGGTCGATTCTCCTCGCTCGGTTCGCTCGCAGACTGATGGTCCTTCTTCGAAACTGGTTCACAGAAGTCCGTCGCTTCTCCCTCGGTCCTTGTATGTGACGGGCCTTCGTGCTCTGCCCACCATGGAACCTGTGGGAGAGCCAGGTAGTCACGCATCTCGAGCATCTCCTTCGAAAAGCCTCTTAGCTCGGCCTCGAGGGTACGGACTGTGTTTTCGGCCCGATTCGGGAGGGATTGCTTCTCGGCAGAAATCTTCTCCGCTGGGTATTCACCGCGTCCGGATGATTATCCTTCTTCATCCGTGGTGAGGTCAAGTTGGCGCTTGATTTGACGAAAGAGTCTGGGATTTCATGCTAAGACGTGTTGTAGTGACAAAATAATTGGTAAACAGGGTCGAAATTCAATACTTTGGCATATCGGCGTTTCAAGGAACAAAAGAAAGCACACTTGAAAGGATGAAGCGTTCTCCACGAGCTGCATCGAGGACAAACAGAGTGGCGAAGTGGCAAATGGCCCAACCACCGGGGACATCGTTAAGCTTGAAAAAGATATCTAGAGTCTCGCTACGGTTTTGTCAAGCTCAGGTCTTCGAAAGGGATTCTTCGGTAGCTTTGTGAAGTCCCTCAACTTTTTGAGGGATTTGCGGCGAGGCCAGGTCAGAAAGTTTTGCTCTTCAACAGATACAAGTACTTGCATGCGAATGCCAACCGTGCATGAATACAACCATGAGCACATACCGAGACACAAGCCGAACATTCACAAACGCCCTTTCGACACTGTCGTATTTCGGTGCTTCTGCTCAAGACCCCATTCCCTCTTTCTTCCCCATGACCGCAATCCCCAGAAGTCAACGCTGCAGCATCTCAAAACCCGTAGCTCGGCACCGTTGAATTGTTGATCGCCTGGAAGTATTGCTAGAAGCTGGATCAAATCGTACGCGCAATCGGGTGAAGCCAAACTCACCTCCCAAGAAGGGAAATCGAACCCATTGACGGGCAGACCGTCCAACATGCTGATATCCACCCCACCATCTGTAAAGCCCATTTCACCAGGCTGATGGGATGTCAGCTCATTCGAATCCCGTTCAAGAGCGACTTACATTGGAGAAGTCTATACCCGGCTGCTGCACCTCGCTAGCGAACTCGCCAAAGTTCATCTGAGGATTGACGTTCGTTGCATTTTGCATATCCTGGAAAGCCTGAGGCAACGGTGCGGCATGCGTTTGACCGAGCTGATCGTGTGCGTCCTCCTTGTTGCCCCTATCGACCGGAATTTGACCGTCGTATTCCGATGCCAGGATGCACTCTTCACGCGGGATCCCAGAAGCTTCCCGATCATCCTCGGTCAACGCGACCCAGACTCCCCCATTGGGACGACGGACTTCTTTGACATAGACTGCTCGACCGAAAGCATCGCGGGTCGATACGCCGGCAGTGGGATTGATGTCGAGTGGCCGATCCATCTTATCCACTGCGCTCTCCGGATTGGTTTTGAGCGCAGCTTCGTACAATAGCGTCATTGTTTCACAAGTCTTCCGCCGAATGCTCATCTGGTCCGGTTGCACGGTAGTTTCCCATTTCAAGGCGACCTCCTTGACCAGTCGTAACGCATCCAGCGCGGACGGATCGCGTCGTCGTGCCCATGTGTGGTACTGGACTAAAGCGCAACTCGTCGCGGTGTACGCGTAGATGAAGAGCGTGTCTAGGGCCTCGTCATTTTGAGCGAGCCATTCGATGGCCTCACGGGACCGATCAACAACCTCATTCCAAATATGGGTCTTGAGGCGGACAGTGAGATGAGGAGGGCAGGTGTATGTGATGCGCATGAAGACACGCCAGAAGAGGAACTGAAGTGCCGCGTAGCTCATATGGAGCAGCCCTGAGACGTCAGGCTACCTCCGGGTTGCTTTAGGCTCACCAGCAGCGAAGGAACTGTCCGGCCCCCTGAACCTCAGCTCCTCCGGAAGCTCTTCCAGCCAGGTTCGCATGTCTGCCAGTAAGCTCTGCAGCTGCGAATCCGTTGCATACTTGAGTCCTGTCGGGCTGTATATCGTCTTGAGGATCCGACCCATGAGGATGGAGAGCTTCAAATGCTCAGAGAGGGCCATGAAGCTCGGGTCCACAGGCCACGAGCTCGGCTCGGTGTCACTCACGATCTCGTATGGCGCGGGAAGGAGTACATCGCAGTCGAGAAGATCGATAAGTAATGGGATACCAAGGGCGGCGCCGTACCACCGATCGAGAATGACGCAGGTCGCCCAGACGCGTCTTCTCAGCTCCACGTACGCTAGATCGTGAGCCGTTTGTGCTTGCAGGGTGGATTCTCGATGCAGACCGAGATCTTGGGCCTGTGCGGTTTAGCCATCATCCCCCTGACATCACTCACCATCCGAGTCGCAATCCCCATCCGGACCAATGCCGCGCTAGCTGTCGCTGCCGTTGGCTGCGCATGCAAATCACCTACTTGCGACAGTAGCAGCTGATCGTCAGCCGCATTCTTGGAAAGTTTGCTCACCAGCGCCTGCACATTCTCGAACCTTGCGTCGCTCAAGATGTCATTCGATCGAAGTAAACCGTTGATCACCCCTCGCACCGCGGCGAATATCTCCCGCGGGAAGTGCCTTCGTGTTGCGCCCAGCCCGCATATCGAATAAAGCAACAACGGGCTGGGGTTCGCCTTGGCCGCAAATTCGGCTCGAGAGATGATTGGGAAGAGAGGGGCGAGGTGATCGAAGTAAGCATTTACAAGATGGGTTATGGTCTGGCCAGACAAGATCGATCTGTTGAGTCGATTATGTGCTGGATTGTCGAGGTCACCCTCGGCATGCGCTCCACTGGGCGGAGCCTTGATCTTGATGAGACCGTCTCCGTCCTCTGACACTTCCCATTTGTTATGTTCGCGCAAGTCGTATAATTCAGAAGCGCCAGCTGGAAGGGCAGTCTGCAGGAGGAACGAGAGGGACGTCGGCCCTGAAGGTTTATCAGCGCGAAGTATGTACGAGCTACTTACCTTCAACCCGAGACGGCGTCTCACCCAGAGGTTGTCTCGACGTCAAGCCTTCCGGATTCACCGGACTGCTCGTCGCCGTCACATCGCGCGAGAGGAGACTCGATGAAAGCGCCAGGGGCTGATCCGTAGGTAGATCCTCTGAAGGTCAGCTAAGTACTTGCATGGGACTCACCTGTCGCTTTCCTCTTCTTGAAACGTGTTTCCGTTATAGGCAAGAAGAAGGTACATTCCAGCTCGTACTGCTTGCAGTGGGCGCAGATCGGCTGAGTGTCGTTGTCGTCTGGAGAATCGGTTGGGAGGATATCACAGCGGATCTTCTTTGTCCTCTATGCCAGTCAGCAGAATATTATGGACCGGGACATACGCAAGCATCACAAGCTCTTCCAGTCTTCAACCTCTTCTCCTTTTCGCCATCTCCGGGTGGACTCCCTACTGATGCGGTACCCTCTGCCTCTACTGGCACCTTCTTCCGCTTCTTTTTGGGTCCGGTACTCGAATTGTCCCCCTTTGAGCTCGAGCCTGAGGGGAATGGCTGATTTTCGAAGGTGAGGCCTGAAGACTGCGATGGCGTATATGGAGAAGCAAAAGTTGTGTTCTGGCGCGGAGGCTGGAAAGCGAGATTGCCAGGAGGATAGCCTGGTGGTAAGGGTTGCTGGAAGCCGTTGAAGCTGGAGCTAGGTCCCTGCTCTGGCATGTACCAGTTTGGCGGATATTGGCCGTCCGGGACGAGATTGGGGTTCCATCCAGGTGGAGCCTCATTCGCTGGACCGCCGTATGGGTAAGAAGTGAAGTTGGATTGATTCTGGTACATTGCGCCAGTATGTCTATCGCTCATTGGACTGTTTTGATTGGGTGAGGGAGTGTAAGAAGCGTTATCAAGTGGAGGTCGAACGAGCCAATGAGGTGAAGGGGGACTGACCGGCGGAGCGCGAGACATGTCGCGGAGTCACTACCGACTCCTCTTGTCGGAAACGCTGCGGTACGGACAGCTGAAGGTGACTACTGTCATAAAGGTCGGACCGCAAGAAAGTATATGTAGCAGGAGGATTCGCTATTCTTACCGGGAAATGCGGAGCCTACTGGAAGGACTTCATCCGAAACCTGCCGATTCAGTGCCTTCTAAATATGTAGGCAGCGGTAGGCGTGCCATAACCTGGAGGTCTGCTCCTCCTTTCATCCTTCCTTACCTTCCTTTCTGATCCACAAGAGACCTATCTGCCCTCGACGTATGAGGATATCATTTCCCGTCTTCTTCCTCTCTTTCAAAGCTTTGATTGGTATCATGGCAGCTCCCGCGGATAAGAAGGACGTTGTGGTCCTGCAGACGTCGGATGATGAGTTATTCACCGTGGATAAGAAGGTCGCAGGGAGGAGCGCCATGATCAAGGTCATGCTGGACGGTGAGTTGTAGTCCCGTGGTCCAAGAGGGCACCATAAAGTCTCGGCGACTCCCATGCATGGTCTTCGCCACCCAATCCAGGCCATATTGGGGAAGCTACTTCGCTCCCTCGTCATATTCTTATCCGGCTATATCCTCCTTCGACCTCGTCTTCTCTGCCACTGGAAGGTCAACGGCTCCGCTTTGGCCCCGCTACTCTACATTCCTTCACCTTTCACTCTCTCCACATATTTTCCGGTCATCTAACCTCGCGTCGTGCTTCTGGTGGTTGACTGAGTGACCATCCCACAGACCTCCCCGCTCAGGAGCAAACCATTCCCCTTCCCAACGTCTCTTCATCCGTCCTCAACAAGATTCTCGAATACTGCGATCATCACAAGAACGAACCGCTGCCTGCACCGGATGCTGACGCAGACGATTCGAGGAGGAAGACGAGCGAGATCGGCGAGTGGGACGCGAGGTCAGTCTTATTTGTCTCGTCCTGAGACATGCTGATTTCGCTTTAGGTTCATCCAGGTGGTTCCCCAATTCCAACATCCAGCTCAGGATGTTCAGGTCCGCCCATGTGCTGACATGGGTCGTAGGTCGACCAGGAGATGCTGTTCGAGATCATTTTGGCCGCGGTGAGCGAACCCCTTCGAGCGCGGAAACAACACTGATCAGGTCTCCGTAGAATTACCTCGATATTAAGCCTCTATTGTCAGTGCAGCGGAATCCCAGCTCATGCCGCACTTCGCCATATCTACCCATCCTCCTGTGCTAACGAAGTATTCGCAGGGATGTTGGCTGCAAGACTGTCGCGTGCGTCGAATGGCTCGGTCTCTTCTGCTCTGTCTGACTCAAAGACTTAGAAACATGATCAAGGGTAAGACCCCTGAGCAAATTCGGACCCTCTTCAACATCCAGAACGAGTACGTTCATGTCCTTCCATTGATTCCGCAATAATGACAGCAACAACAGCTTTACACCGGAAGAGGAGGAGCAGATTCGCAAGGAGAACGAGTGGGCTGAGGAGTGCGTCGCCCTTCCTCTCTCGTCTGATACTGATCTTTGGCTCTGTAATCAGTCGTTAAAAGTCATGTCATCTTCCGCCGCTCCTGCGATTGATAATCCACGTAGTGTATACCTTCGAGACAGATTGGGGCCATCATTGAGTGGCACGAGCGAGATGAATCTGTTTTGTACCGATAAAAGGCTACTCTCGGCTTCCTTACTCCATCGCGCAACCATCGTCTCAGCGTGCGTAAAACAACGCATTCTGCGGTATTGCGCGTTTTACAGGCTCATGCCAGACTCCGGGTCTCGCAGTGCCGCCGCAATCATTAAGAGATCCTTCCAACATTCCGCGTTAAAGATCAGCGGGCCCGTCATCTCTTGCAAATCGTTGGCCTTGCTGTGGTTGTAACCATGTACAGAAGGCGATGCACGACATGCAGGCAGTGCTATGATCAGAAGACCGGTTTCTTCGGCAGCCCTGCTAATCCCCGCTTGATCGCTTCCTCTCTCGCCTTGGCTTCGGGATCGGTAGCGAGCTCGAGTGCAACGGCTTTCGCAGGTATCGGAGGTCGAGGCGGAAGTGACGTATTCGATACCGCGATGGTTGGGAGAGAGGGAGAGGGAGCACTTTTCTTTCCTTGTTCGCCATTCGCCGGAGCGGTTCCAGATGCCCCGGTTGGCGCGGACGTCTCTGTCATACCCTCGTCCCCATCATCCATCTGATCGTCCCCTCCACGAAAGTCCGCCTCCAGCTCTATCTCCAGATCTTGCGCCGCCTTCCCCCCCTCCTCCTGGCCGATAGGCGCCTCTCCATCCATCTCAATATCGCCTTCGACACCTTCGGGCAAGGGGGAAGCGGTGCCAGAACCAGAGTAAGTCCCCTGTCCAGGAACGTAATCCTCGTCGGCGGGTTTTCGTTTGGCCATGGTGGCGAGCTTCGCTTCCATCGCGGCGATCTGGGCGGCAGCACTGATGGAACGATCGCTCAGCTCAATATAACAAGTGCGACAATGCCCACCTTTGCGGTCGCCGATTGCTCTTTAGCAGAGAAAGAGTCGTGGTCTTTGGTGCTTCTGTCGGACGGCGACCTCTTGTCGGAGGCGGCAAGTCGCTCGGAGGTGCCTATACCGCTATCAGTGTAATCCTAGCCAGAGAACCAAGCTAGTCACCGAATTGGCATAAGTCACGACCAACTTCCTCCCCCTCAATAACCTATCATGCAGCTTGACCATAGCTTTCAACGCGTCCTTGGGGAAGAAATCAAAGAAAAACCCCCACAGACGTCAGCACGCCCTCGACTCAAACTTCAGCTCGACCCCTCCACTCACATCCCTATTTGAGAACTCGACGAAAGCGAAGCCGCGAGGTTTCCCCTTGAGGACGCCGGATTTGTGGAACATAAAATCGAGCTTGGTGATCTTGCCATATTTTTGGAAGATCTGGATGAGGGTATATTCGTCTACGGTCGGGGAGAGATTGCCGATGTAGAGTCGGTCAGGCTTTCCGGCGGCCGAAGAGGAGGATGAGGACGCGTTCGTAGACTGCATGATGTTGACGAGAGCTGAAGTGGAAGGTCATCAGTATGATCACTTGGGACAGAGTCCTTCACTATGAGGAACAGACGGTATAAGGGGTTAGGCAGATGAGACTGTAACCCACCTGAGTGATGAAACCTGGACTTCGCGTCCGCCGTTATGCTTCGAAACGCCGTTTGAGGTTGCACTAGGAGCGCTCAGAGGTACATATCTCTTCTTACTCGGACAAGCAGCAGCTATTGATCGAATCAGACGTTGTACAGCGAGTATGATAGTCAGACAACCGCTTTCGACGCACTTGGGGATCTCTGTCTTCAGTGTCGAGGCCGATTGATGTCCAGCGATGTACGACGAAGGTGAGACGCAGGTGTGTCAATGAGGTTCAGCCTGCAAGCTTCGTAAATCCACGTCATGGACCCCTCCCAGTTTACCACGTGGCGTTCCCGTTCCACCGGCCACCGGCTGACCGGCGTATAGTCGGAGAGTGCGACTACAGTATCGCCGTTATTAATTTGGCTATTCGCCGACTAATTCCGAGGAGTGTGGCCCCTCTTCCACTTAAGTCTCCGCGTTGTCTCTAGTGACCTTTCTATGCATGGATATCATGTTTCCAAGCAACACAAGTGACTTTGAGCGTGGTAGAGTCATTGCCTATCGTGATTCCGGGCTTACATACCGAGAAATAGAGGAGAAGACGGCTGTAAAGCAGACTACAAGTCGGAGGCTTTGGGACGAGTGGCTTGAACTCGGCAAGTCCACCTATACCCTTCCCTCTGGTCGGCCCTTCATGCATGAGCCCAAACGCCGTAGAGGGATCCTAGCCACAATTGAAACGAACCGTCTTACTACGTTTGAGTCCCTGGCAAGCCAAGAGGGGTGCTCTCGAAGCACGATACGGAAGATTGCCACTGAGGATGGGCTACAGCGTCATATAATGCGACACGCGCCTCCCATTACCGATTGTACACGCGTCAAACGGCTCCAGTGGGTCGAGGATAACATGCAGAGAGACTGGAGAACGGTTCTTTGGACGGACGAAGTACCATTGACGATTGGAAAGGATCCAAGACGTCATTGGGTCACACGCAGAGTTAGGGAGGATTACGAGGACGGGTTTGTCATACCCGCAGTGCGGCAAGGGAAGCAAGTGATGGCATGGGGAATGATCGGCTACAACTACAAGGGTCCCCTTTACCGTTTCGACCTTCAAGCATGCACACCACCCCTCCGATACCACCTCCAGCGTCCTTTCCGCGAGACACCTGCAAACGGCATCAATGGCCCCAAATACGCCGAATGGATCATACGAGGGCCTCTAATTGAGGCTGTGCGGACCTCACCAACCAGGGAAGACTGCCTATAGTCATGGAGGACAATTCGCGCGTCCATAACAACGAATATTGCGACTTGACTCGTAGGGACTTGGGGTACCGGCGGCTCTTTCACCCACCTTACTCTCCTGACCTCAATCCCATCGAGAACGCATGGTCCGAGCTCCAGGGAAGGCTTGCGGATTTCCCAGTTCATTCACAGAAACGGGGACGTCCTATGGGGACAGGCAGACAGTGCTTGGGAGGCCATCCCGATGAGTTGTATCAACACCCTAGTGGATTCCATGCCGAGGCGATTGGAGGCGGTTCGGGCTGCACAAGGAGGGGAGACTAAGTACTGAATATTGTTTGCTAGGTAGTTGACATGCCTCCGTGATGATATGAAGCATTAGGAGTTGATCTAAGACAAGTGACGGGACTAAGACCGCAAGAGGGTGGGTGCGAGAAAGAGAAGAGTAAAATGCCACATGCGGAATTAATCGGCGAATAGCCAATTAATAACGGCGATACTGTAACTTACTTGTTGCTGGAACCCTGTCAAGTTATCATTGTGTTTCTGCAAGTAATCCTCAGCTTTGACCGTCATGACCGACCGACACATCTTCCACGACCACACTATCCTCGTCAACCGATCCCTCCGAGGCCTCGTCGCCACCCACCCTTACCTCTCCCTCATCCCTTCCCTCAAAGTCGTCTATCGCGCAGACCATGACCCTTCCAAGGTCGCCCTCATATGCGGTGGTGGATCCGGCCATGAGCCGGGGACCGTTGGGTTTGTCGGGAAAGGACTGTTGAGTGCTGGTGTGGCGGGGGACGTTTTCGCGAGTCCTGGTGCGAAGCAGGTGTTTGGTGGGATCGAGGCGGTGCCGAGCGATAAGGGGACGATCTTGATCATCACGAATTGTGGGTATGGAGTCGTGCGGAAGTACATCGTGCTGATGGGGTGAGCGCATAGATACAGGAGATAATCTTCATTTCGGACTGGCGAAGCTCATGGCGCAAAGTCATGGGAAAAAGAATGTTGATCTGGTGGTGGTTGGCGACGATGTATCCGTTACACGGTCAAAGGGGAACATGGTCGGTCGGCGGTGCTTGTCAGGTGTCATTTTAGGTACATGGATCCCCCTTCTAGAATGGGACACGCTGATGCTGGACCAAATTAGTCTGCAAAATCATGGGCGCCGCTTCCGAAGCCGACATGTCATTCGAAGACCTTGTCACCCTCGGCCGCTCTGCGTCCAGTAATACCGCTTCCATCTGCGCCGCTCTCGATCATTGCCATGTTCCGGGACGGTCTGGGGACTGGCAAATCCCGGAGGGACGGGTCGAGATTGGTCTCGGATTGCACAATGAGACGGTCTGTGCACTACCGCTACCAACTCGCAGACCAAGGCTGATGGAGATAACAGGGCGTCTTCAACATCCCCCAACCCTCTGATAAGGAGTTCATAACAAAGTTGCTCGACCTCATCCTCAACCAGGACGACCCGGAGCGAGCCTACGTCAAGTTCAAAGATGGAGATGAGCTCGTGCTCCTGGTCAACAATCAGGGCGGGATGTCTTCGCTCGAGATGGGTGCAGTCATCGACGAGACGTTGAACCAATTAGGTCAGCTTGATCCCATCTAGCTAAACCGAGCTGACCAGGCTCAGAGTCTCGCGGTATCGCCCCCTTGCGCGTGATACAAGGGATGTTCATGACATCCATGAACATGCCCGGAATCTCCCTCTCCCTGCTCAACCTAACCAACGTCGCCTCAGAATGCTCCTCCACCTCGGTCGCCCAGCTACTCGAATTCATCGACGCACCTCACAACAGTCCCGCGTGGCCGGCGACACAAAATATCTATCCCCTGCCGGAGAAGCTGAGAAATCGGAGAAGGGCGGACCAATTCACGGAAGTTGCGAAGGAGGAGACGAACCTCGCGCCAGACGGTCCGAAGCTACAAGGTCAAGCAAACCCATCCTCATGAGGGGAAAAGCTGATGTGAAGAAGCCTCGGCAAAAATGATTCAGGACGCGATGAAACTCGCTTCGGACGACGTGATTGCTCTCGAGCCAGAACTGACACGATGGGACACGGTGAGTTGCGTTAAGTCAGACAGGTTGGGAACGGCGTCTGATCACCATAGATCGTGGGAGACGGAGATTGCGGCGAGACATGCGCAAGCGGCGCGAAATCAGTCCTCGAAGCTGTCAAAGGCGGTCTCGGATCAGATGGGGACCTCGTCCATCTCTTCCGTCAGCTCGCTCAGATCATCGATGGTGAGACATCATCTCCACCTTCTCTCTAGGTTCTCACTGATGCCCCCGCAGAGGCATGTGGCGGGACGCTCGGAGCCATCTTCTCGATCTTCCTAGCGGGGATGACGACCTCGCTCATACACTCCGCCGAAACGAAACCCGCCGTATCACCCAAATTTTTCGGCGAGACTACCCTCGAAGCACTTGAGACACTCAAAGAGCGAACTGCCGCGCGAGTCGGTCATCGGACTGTCATGGACGCGATGATTCCCTTTGCGGAGGCACTGGCGTCTACTGGAGATCTGGCAGAAGCCGCAGAAGCATGTAGGAAGGGAGGGGAGGCGACGACGACGATGGAGGCTAAACTCGGTCGGGCGACTTATGTGGGCGAGAGGGACGATCGGGAGATGCCGCCTGATCCCGGAGCCATGGCTTTCGTCGCGGTGGTAGAGGGTATCTTGAAGGCGTGCAAGTGAGCTATGGAGACTTTATTATGCAATGAATCCCATTAAGCCCTAGTTGCCACGCTATCGTCGATGCTGTATAGATACCCAAAATTAAGTGTTACTCAGCGAGCGCATCACCAGTTCGTACCTAACGCGCCTCGTCAGTTGAAATACAACCGGTATCAAATGGAACCCACGTCAACATGGTCACCGCGCTATTCGGAACTGTCCGGACCAAGTTTATGCTCAGTCCCCGATAAAACCCCCTCCACCCGTCCTGCCGCTTGATGCTGAAGAATGTATCCACCACCCCATCCTTCGTCGGTGTCCAGCGAGAAGACGGCATCCCAATGCGGGGGACTTCCACTGGTAGAGGTAAGGGTAAGGGCGGGTTCGAGCCGGTGACGAGAGGGGAGTAGAGGGGCGGTCTTGTGGTGAGATGAGGGACGTGGAGTGGACCAGACCGGGATGGGGAGGATAGGGATGATTGGGAGGATAGGGATGATTGGGAGGATTGGGATGATTGGGATGATTGGGATGATTGGGATGATTGGGATGATTGGGATGATTGGGATGATTGGGATGATTGGGATGATGAGGATGAGGACGTGGGATGACTGGTGCGTCGTATTTGTAGGCGGGTACGTAGGACTTCGTGGGGGTATGTGACGAGGGAAGCGATCATCTTCGAGAATGCGGAGCACATGAGGATAGTGGAAGGGGGTAGAGTCGAATGGTCGCCTTGTCGATCTAATACTTCCTCAGTATAGCCGAAACCGTGCGCGACTAGAGGACAGAACATACCTGCCCATGTCTTTGCTTTCTCGTACAAGGGGAATTGGACTGCAACGTGGGAGACTCCGATGAGACTGGGTAAGAGGCCTTTGTAGAACGCTCGGAAACCCTCTGTGCGGTAGATGGTGGTGACCGCATCGAGGGTATTACGATATCGAGCAGCTGAAGATGGGAGGATCGCTTGGGCCTGGGCAGCTCTTAGCGGGCACTCGGGATGAAGAGCGAGGGTTGTACGCACCATGAAACGCGTCTTGACCACCCAAAGAGGATTCGTCATCATCGTCCCAGTCGCGCCCGCCGTCATCGCCGCACAGATATGCACAACCGTGGTCTCCGCTTCCGAATACCTCAAATCAGCTCAAACACCAAGCCCAGCCATAGCATCCAGGCAACTCACCCCCCGTCTTGACTTGTCTCCCTAATCGATCCTTGACCAAATCATACACCGTGAAATATATCCCCCAAGTCGGGAGGTATCCCGCTACGGTCGGTCCCAAACCCCTATAGAACCCCCTAAACCCCGCCTGCTTCCATATCCGAGCGATAGTCAGCCGGACGCCCTCGTAATGCTTCGCGTCGCGAGAGGTATGTTGTGCTTGGAGTCGGGTCTTGACGACGTCGAGTGGACAGGTCACGAATGATGATACGAGACCGGCGCCGGCACCGGCTGTCATGGAATGGAAACGTTTGGGGATGTGGGTGAAGAGCTGATGGGCTGCGGTGTGGGGAGAGCGAGAGGTCGACGCTTCGGCGTTGCCATCGCGCGAGACGCCCATCGCAAAGTGTAGAGAGCGGTCGGAAACTGTTGGCTATCAGCAGTGGAGATGATGAAAAGTTGAGTCGACAGACGAGATCAGCCCCCGACTCCTCGGTGAGGACGCCGGAGGGACGGCTTTCGAGTCAAATTGCTTGATCAGGATGATGATATCCCAAGGGATCGGTTTGAAATCGAGCAGAGTGAAGGGAAGATCAGGATGATAGTGTAGGACACTGTTCTCCGTGAGGAAATTCGCATTTAGCGCCAACCGCGGGTCTCCCCCGACCGGGCGGGCGTGGCATCGAGCTCTTTCTTGCTCAGGCCTAATCGGCTTCAAACTGCCGTTTCAAGCGAGACATGGGACGCATGCAGGTTGCAGGAGTACACAGCAAGGGCATGCCGCCCCATGCATCAATCAAAGACAATCTTCTCGCCCTTGCCTTCGATAATTCCCACCTTCTCCCGCTTGGCCATCGCCAGCGTCGCACCCGGTCTAGGCCGACCTGCTGCTTCCCACTTCTTTCCTCGCTTATCTTTCACTGGTCGCACTGCCTCGTCGCTTCTCTGTACCACCTCCACTTCTCCCATCGCTTCATCCTCCGTAGGGCGTGACGGCGGTTCTCGAGATCGCGTGTCCTTCAAGATCCCCTTTTCCACAGATGGCGCGGTCTTGCGCTGAGGTAGGCCCAATCGAGGACCGTTGAGGACTTTCTTCGAAGGATCTCGTCCTCCAGAGCGTTTGGTGGCTTCGACAGAAGCATACTGGAGGGCAAGCTTCCGCTCATCGAAATAGTGGTTCATCCGGTTCGTCAATGCCTTGGTCGCTTCCCCCGGCGAGTAGAAGTCAAGGAACGCGAAGCTGCACATATCAGCATAAACCCAAACATGTCATAAACCGATTGAAGTACCCCTTGCACCGCCCCGTGTCCTCGAACGCTCCTAGGCGGACCTTTCGCAAGCCTGACTTCTTCCCACCTCGGCCAGACTTCTGCGCATTCTCCTGTCCCTCCCCTTTCTTCTCCTGCACTTCCTCGTCCTCCTGCTTTGGCATCTTGCTTGAGTCTTCATCGACGGCTGTAGCGGTGGATTCCACGAGAACCCTTAAAGCCTCCTCTGTGGCGTCAAATGGTAGATTCCCTACGAACAGGGTCGCGCTTTCCGGATGTCGCTGCTTCTTCACGACTCCCGAGGCTTCAGATTTCGCTTTCTCTGGCCTGGGAGTTCGGGCATTCGGTGTCTCGCCATGATCGTCTCCTACGCCCCACGTATCAGCACATAGCAGACTATGGATGAGAGCTCGACCCACCGAGCTTGATCAACAGCCTTCGTCCTTCCAGCATCCGCTCACTCAACTTCACGGCCATAGCCTGCTGTTCGGATGTCGCCAGGTCGACATAAGCATATCTGACCAGTGGTGAGCCTGAGTAGATGGCAAAGTATTCCGAACCCACCCAACATTCCCCGCAAACTCCCCATGACCAGGCTTCTTTGGCAAGTTCACCCTCGTCACGCATTCTTCACTCTCTCCACCAAGCTCGACTACCCCTCGTTGGACGAAATCCTTGAGGAGGTCCGGGGTGGTCTTGAACGACAGGTTCCCGATCCATATCGAGTTCCTTTTCTTCGGTTTCCGCTTCACCTCCGCGGCGCCATTCACCTTCGCCTCCCCATCTTCTCGCTCTGACTTCCCTTTGACAGCGATACCGTCCTCGACCACATCAGCCCTCTTCGCCTTCTTCCGCGCGGCTCGAGCGTCGGCTTTCGACAATGGCTCGGGTGCAGCTAGGTCTACCTCTAGTTCCTCGAGTGCTTCAGCTTCCGGTCGTCGCTTCTTCGTCGGTAGCTCGGGCGAGGAGCGCTGAGCTTGTATTGCCGATTCCGCTTCCGGCGAGAATGCGGGGAGAGCAGCTTTAGCGACTTCGCGGGCGTCTCGAGCGGCTTGCTCTTCTGGCGTCCGGCCGGCCTTTTTCCGAGGTTTTGATATCGCTGCGGTCGACATCTTTGCGTTATGAGGCGTGCAGTGATCAGCCGGGTCCATAAAATCACTGGGAAAATAAGGTCCCGGATAAATTCTCTCAAACCGGAAGATATTGGCGCGTTCAGTTTCACCATGACACAGTTGTCAAAACGGTGATCCAACTCGGATCGAGACCATGGCTTCCCCACCCTACATGTCCTCTCGCTCTCCGCCTCCCTTACATCACCCAAAACCGACACACCCAGCCTACCCACCTCCCGAACCCCCTCATACTCCTGCGGCATCCACTGATTCTTCGCCTTACTCCCAAGCCCAGCGGATCTCGCAAGATGGGTACATGCGATTCTCCTCTCCTCCAGTCGGCGAGCCGTCTTCAGCCAGTGCATCAGGCATCAACGCCTATGCTGCCCCCGCACATCCTCGACAGGGATATGTGCATAGTCCGGCTCCCAGTGCTCCGCGGTTGGGCGGGTACCAGAATGTAGGGTTCAATGGGTGGCCGGGGATGAACGATGCGACCACTCAGATGGGGGTGCAGTTTGGAAAATCAGCTGTTGCGGCGGGTCAGGACTATATGGAGAAGAACGTGAGTTCCGGTAATGGTAAGGGGACTGATCAGCTGATGACGACGATAGTTTACGAGGTATCTCCCGCTACAGCTGATCAAGACGAGCTTCTCGGTCACCAATTCTTACGTCCTGAAGAAACTCCGTCTCATCCTCTTTCCATGGCGGCATAAGCCCTGGGCGCGGACGCCGAGACGATCGGCGGAGAATGGGACGATGGAGGGATGGCAGCCGCCGAGAGACGACATCAATGCGCCGGACCTTTACATCCCTAGCACGCCTTCTGTACCGCCCCTTGAGTCTCTCTGACAACAGCTTAGCAATGGCTCTTGTCACATATACCCTTCTCTCCGCTTTGGCTTCCGGTCTCCAATCCCGCTTTCACCCCGAGGTCCTCGGCGTGTCATTCTCAAAAGCCATCGGCGTCGTCATCGCAGAGTTCTGCGCGATCAAGCTGGGTTGTTACCTTCTCGACGTCAGAGGTGGAGGGGCAAGCGGAGTGGAGCTCATCGGGTATGGAGGGTATAAATTTGTCGGGTGCGTTATCGATGACTCCCACTTGGCTAAGACTGATACCCCGGCAGAATAATCGTCACCATTCTCGTCGGCTTCCTCAAGTTTGGCACACTCACCTCCGTCTTCGTCTTCGTCTACACCTTTGGCGCGAACGCATTCTTCCTCGTAAGTCACGCCGTTCTCCCCCTGTTCGGACTGACCGATCTGTTCTATCAGTTGCGATCCCTGAAGTACGTCCTTCTACCCGACCCGTCCTCCCAAACCGCAGTCACGTCCCATACCCTCAGCTCCGCTCAACGTTCTCGGCGGATACAGTTCTTGTTGGTCGTGGCCGTCTCGCAGGTGCTCTGGATGGGCTGGTTATCGATGGTATGAGGGGGATACTATGCATGGCGATCGGACACGGAAGACCAAACCTGCTTGTCGCTGAGTTGGAAGCATCAAGCTAAGCTCGTCGAAGCATGCACAGAGCTGCGAGTATCATTACTGCCCCCTGTGTCCTCCCATCCGGATCATCGCCTCAGCTAGTCGTCCGGCTCTTCCTTGAAGCTTCGCTTTCCACAATGCCTCATGTCTGAACGGAAGCAACCAAGTGCCACCTTCGCCGGTTTGGCTGAGATTTTGCTTTCCCACCGTGAATCCGCATTTCGCATACCCATCCTCCGTGCGTCTGATCATAATGTCCAGACCATTCTCCCTCAAATCCCCACATTCCACCCTCGGTGAGTATTCCCTTTCCCAACCCGAGTCGACCCGCTGACCGCTGATCCCCGCAGCCTTCCCCCTCGCCTCCACCTCCCGTTCCTACTCCCGAGCCCGCACAAGATTCCAAGCCCGACAACAGAAAAAGCGTCGTGCAGCAGACGCCATCACCTCCGCCGCCGAAGCAGGCACACCTGAGCCTATCCTGGGCCACATCATACCTGGTACACCTATGAAACGCTCTTCCTCCTCCCGCTCTGCCCCGCCTGCCGTCCAACCATGGGACAATTGTCGATTGCAGAAGACCTTGATACACCCCCAGAGTATCTGGAATCTCCCTGTCCCAGACTATGCATCCGGCGAGAAACCCCGGCATCTCCTTCCTGGCTTGAGTGGAGGGGATAGGGAGATGATCTTTGGCGCTGTCCCTCATGTTGCGTCGGCGCTCAAGTATGATCCGGATGTCAGGGCGGAAGTGATGGCGGAAGTGATGGAGGAGCAAGATAAGCAGAGTGAGATGCTCATGCGGATCCTCGATTTGCGGAACGCAAGTAGGGAGAGGATCAATGCGGTCAATCGGGATCGAGTCGTCGAGGAGTTTGGAGAAGGGTGGAATACCGGGTCTTCTAACGTACAAGGTGGATCGCTTGCCCTTCTTATTATGGAAAATACTGATGGGTGGGAAGCGGCATTGATGACGACGAAGATCCGAGGGTTGAATGAACATATCCTGGCGAACCCCAAGGATGTGCATAATAAGCGGTCATTGAGAATGCTGGTTCAGAAACGGGCGAGGGTGCTGAAGTATCTCAAGAGGACGAAGCCGGACGAATATGAACGGACGTTGGCAGATATCGGGTTGGATAGGCGGACGGTCGAGGGCGAGCTGTTCATCGACCTCTGACGTGAGTGTTGCTTGTCGAGTTTAATGCCTTCCCCACAATCCCTCAGAGGACATGCTTCTCGCCTGGGACAATTTCCCTTGTCCCAGGTGAGAAGCGATGTAACTCCACCCTTTCTGATGCTTTACAATGATTTAATGAGCCTGACCCTTCGGGGCTGGATGCCTATCCTTATGCTCTGATCCAGTCGTCCTTCCGCATTTTCTACCTTTCTCGGAGACTCTAGCTGACCCTACTCAGGCAATGGCTCCAGCGCCACCAGCACACTCCCCTCCTCAACCACCTGCCCCTTGCCCACATTCACCCCGCCAATCTTCCCATCCCGCCCCGCTCGAATGTTGATCTCCATCTTCATACTCTCCAAAACACACATCACCTGTCCCGACTTCACCTCGTCCCCGACGGCCACCTTCACCTCGATCACCGTCGCTGGCATCGGAGACGTCAGGCTATCGACCTTTTGGGCGGCGGATCCTTGTTCCTCCGCGACTATGAGCTGGGAGAGAGTATATTGCCGTCCAGAGTGGAAGATATGCAGCTTGTGGCCAACGGGGATGACTGTGCTTTGTGCTGGAGAGTCGGGGAACTGCGTGATCATCTCGGTGGGGGAGATGAGAGTGAAGGTGGCTGCTGTGTTCAGATCGCCCGTCGAGACATGATATCCACTACTTCCCGCTCGCACAGTGACGACCTGATCATCAAACGCGAAAGCTCGCTCGCTGATGCCACCGAATCGCCGATGACTGAGCGTCGTCCAAGGTGTCCCAGTCCCTGCCGAGGCCAGCTGACTTTGCGCTGTGAGGAACAAGGCGGCCTGCGCTAGGACTCGTTGCGGTGTCGCCTCATGCTTGAACAGCTCATCGTGATGTTTCTGATGTCAGCTCCTTTCAAGTGCCAGACGTACCGGAATGAAGCTGGTCTCGACGGAGCCGGCAGCGAAATCCGGATGTTCCGCCACAGCTTTCAAGAACTCGATATTCGTGCTAGGCCCAACGACCTGGTATTCTCCCAAGGCTCGCCGTAGCATCGCTAAAGCTTCCGGCCGGTCTTTACCGTGTACGATGAGTTTCGAGATCTGACCGTCAGCGCAAGGAGAGACAGATGGCTCACCATTGGGTCGTAATACGAGCTGATCTCGTCACCTTCTTGGAACCCTGTCTCTAGTCGATGGACAGAGTTGAGAGGGGGCCGGGTATGCAGAAGCCGTCCCGCATCGGGCAGAAAGTTCCTGCGATGAAGTCGGCATTGGCGCTCATTCCCGGCTCCTCGGCCTCTAGCTTACGCTTCAGGCCGCTCGGCGTAGATCCGAGCTTCGAACGCATGCCCAATACACGGCACCTCAGCCTGCTTCATTGGCAACGGGTTGCCAGCGGCGATCTGAGATCAGCTCCCGACGACGACCGATACTCACCGAGAGCTGCCACTCCACAAGATCGATCCCCGTCACCATCTCCGTCACAGGATGCCTCCTTGTCAGCTTGAGACAGCAATAATCACCCACTCGACCTGTAATCGTGTGTTCCTTCCGTCAGCTTGTAGCGGCTTGTCTCTCACTTACATCTCCATGAAGTAGTGGGCGCCTGTCGGAGCATCAACGATGAATTCCACGGTTCCGGCCCCCACACTTCCATCAGCTCAGCCATCGCGGATAGCTCACTAGTTGACAGCCTTCGCGGCTGCTACCGCCTCTTGAGCAAGATCGTTCTTCAGCGCCATACTCAGTCCCGGTGCTGGCGCCTCCTCGATGATCTCTGGAGTCCTCATCAGCGTGCTTTGTGGTTTTATAAGCCGCCACGAACAACTCACTCTGATGCCGCCGTTGGACCGAACAATCCCTCTCCCACAACGCTACACATTCCCCCATCTCATCCGCAAATACCTGCACCTCGACATGCCTCGGATGCTCAAGCCATCGCTCCAGCAGTACCTCGTCATTGCCGAAACTCTTGGCCGCCTCCCGCTTGGCCGACGCCACTTCTTCTTCGAAGTCCGAGAGGGAACGAACCACTCTCATTCCCTTGCCGCCGCCCCCGTGCGTGGGTTTGATAAGTAGGGGAAAGCCAACATCTTCACCTGCCTTGCTAAGCGTGGAGATGTCTTGTGCAGCACTATGATATCCTCTGCTCGATCAGCTACGCCTTAAGGGCATACTTACGGTACGCAAGGTACACCAGCAGCTAATCATGGTCAGCAATAGCCTCGCAGACGGATGAGGTGTCGCACCGAGCATTATCTCCTTGCTCTCCCTCTTACTACCCATACTCCGGATAGCCTCTGCCGGAGGACCAATAAACACCAGACCAGCCTGCTTCGTCCTCGCCGCGAATTCGGGGCTCTCGGATAAGAAGCCATAACCCGGATGTATCGCCTGGTCCACTTCAGTCTAGCTATTAGAGCTTCCTCTTCACTCACCTCTGCGCCGCTATCCCACGCGACTGATAGGATGCGGTCCATCACGAGCTCTCGTCAGCGTTGGTCAAATCAGGAGACGTACATAGCTCTGAGCGGATGGTGCTGGACCGATACAATATGCTTCATCCGCCTACGTCCTGTCAATACTGCCTATTCAACCGGAGTCAGAGCATACCAGGGACACATGGATGCAGTCTCTGTCGGCCTCGCTGTATACTGCCACGGTCTGAACTCCTAGTCTCCGGGCAGTCCGGATGATCCGGCATGCTATCTCTCCCCTAGCGAAAATCCGAGATCAGGTCAAGCAGAAGAGGTGACGAGGTGGACAAACCGATTCGCAATGAGGATCTTTTTGAAGTGGGGTTTGGTGTATTGGGTGGTGGATGGATGAGAGGTGAGACCCTCCCATTGTGCAAGCGGCTCGGTGGGGAGAGATGCAAAGGCTCTTCGGTTTGACGTCCGGGATGGCCGAGGTGGCGTCGACTCGAAGATAGAGGTTCGGAAATCAGCTTGTCGATCTACTACAAGCGGTAGAGCTGGTGCTGCTCGAGCGACTGTCAATCGAACGCCCTTTCGTGAAGCTGCAGCGAGTGACTTCATTGTTCACGGACAGCCGTTGCAAAAGAATGTAGCAGTTAAGGGGAATTCGCCCGACTAATGATCGCACACGCGACTGATAACTTATGGCTCGGCTAATTTCCGGCCGGAGCTTGCCGGAGGCATTCTTTCCTGCATCTTAATATTGACCGGCAGCAGTCTACCCAGACCTCCCGCATTCTCGTACGCTCCCCATCAAGCTTAGTCTTCCTCCTGCTCGTCCCTCTTCCGCTACGGAAATGCATCAGCTGATACCCGTCGTAGGATGACCACTCACCTTCATTTCTCTCGTCACCTTCTGCCTCGCGGCCTCGTGTCTCGCTAGCTCCGGGTTCATCGTCGAGATAGGACTCTTCGCAATCTCGAGCTTGAGTTCATACATAGTCTCCTCATCATTGTCGCTCAAGAAGGTGATAGCCAGTCCCGTCTTGCCCGCGCGACCAGTACGTCCGATTCGATGGATGTATTTCTCGATCACATTCGGCATGTTATAGTTCAGGACCAGGCTCACGTCTGGTATGTCGATACCTCGTCCGGCAATGTCGGTAGCCACGAGCACGTTGACCTCTCCGTTGCGCAGAGCCTGGAGTGCGGCCTCTCGCTGAGTCTGAGTTTTGTCTGAATGAATGGTTGTCGCGGATACACCTGATTGGCGAAGATGCCTCAAGAGTCCATCTGCCCCTGCTTTCTCGTTGACGAAGACGATATTGGGTCCAGATATTGATCTCAATATTTCGATAAGACGCGCTTTCTTCTTCTCATCGCCGTGGATGAATTCGACACGCTGTTCGACAGTGTCGACAGCCTCGCCGGCAACACCGATGGTAACCGTAGCGGGCTTGCGAAGGTATTTCAGAGCGAGTCTTTGGACTGCTGAAGGCATGGTGGCGGAGAAGAGGGTCGTCACGCGCCAGCCTCTCCACTCGTTCGACACTTGCATAGCTTCCTCGGTGTTAGGCTTGATGAAAGTCGAGGGCATGGCGTCAAGGATGAAGTTGAGGTCGATTTCGAAGCCGAGATCGACCATTCGGTCCGCTTCGTCCATCACTACATACCGACATTGAGACATAACCAGCATGCTCTTGTCAATCATGTCTTTGAGTCGACCAGGCGTAGCAATGACGATTTCTGCGCCGTTTCGTAAAGCGAACTGCTGCTCCTCGACTGATCGACCACCAATGATGGAGACAGAGGTGTAGCCGAGGGGGAGGGCGAATTTATGTGTTTCGACCTCGATCTGTTGAGCGAGCTCACGAGTTGGTGCCATGATCAGAGCGTACGGGCCTTGTTGACGATTGCTGTCATCGAGAGGGGGAAGGTGACTGATGTAGTCGAGCATGGGGATGACGAATGCCGCGGTTTTACCGGAACCTAAGCCCTGGTTCAGCACGTGCAGGGTCAAGTACCGCGGAATGAGTGAAATTGGGAGAACGACGAGATAGAATAGGGACTGATGAATAAGGACTCCGAGGCCCCTATTGTGGGGCGAGGGAGAGAAGGGTGGAGTTACACAGCCAAGATACTTACCTGTCTTGGCGATACCGATGAGGTCGCGATTCTGCATCCCAATGGGGATCGCTTGCCGCTGGATCGGACTCGGTTCCGTGTACCCGACCTCATCGATGACCTGAAGGATTTTCGGAGGAATAGTCGACTCGTACCAGGTACGTAGCGGCGCGGGAATAGCTCCTCCTCTCGCAGCGATACTGAAGTCTTCTCGAAAGATTCGCCAATCCCGGTCCTTCATCTCGTCGAGAGGCTTGTCGGACCAGTGCCGCTCGTCGTTGTTCCCTCTGCCAGCTCGTCTCCGCTCAAGCGCATCGGCGTGACTGCAAGGGGTCAGCCCAAGAGCTCTAGCTACAATAGACATTTACTTACTTGTCTACCGAGTCACCTTGTTGACCCGTGTTTTTCCCTCGCTCATCGAATCCCGCCAGCCTGCCCCCAAACATCGTTCCACCGGGTCCCTTCCCCTTGACCTCGCTAGTCCAAGTCCCCTGCTCCATCGCGCTCGTATCGTCACTCACATTCCAATCGAATATGACTTTCTTGTCAGCCGCCTTCCTGAGCCGAGGCTTCTTATTGTCTGCTTTCTGACCAAGGTAACGGGCTCGAATCGTAGATAGTTCATTATCGGTCGGAAGGGCTACATCGCCTGGCGGTGTAGGCTTTGGCGAGCCGGTCATAGTGGATGATGATGCGAGTGGAGAGGGAGCGATAGCATGGCCATTCTGCTGACGGCGAGGGCCAATGGGCGGGCCATGTCTACGGGATGCAGTTGGATACCCGTTCCCGTAGCCATTACTATGGCCGTTTCCATTCTGCTGGGGTGCGCCATTGCGGTTGTCGGGCATTTGCTGATTGTACCGGTCATTGCGGGAGTCAGGCCGACCATACCGGTCGTCCCGTCCATATCGACCATCTGGGCGACCATACCGGTCATCTAAGAAATGGTCAGTATTGCTCCTGAACCCATTCGACCGCTCACATCTCCCATCATTCCCATTCCCATTGCTTGCACCGTACCGCGCAGACTCAGCTCTCCGCCGTTCCTCCTCCGCAGCCCTCTCGAAGTCTATCCGCTCCTTCGTTTCGATATCCCCCTTCTCCTGCTCAAGCTTGACCTCAGCGTTACGCTTCTCGAGCGCGAGGGCGGCCCGCTCGGATTTCGAAAGGAATTTTGGCTGGAACAAGGTCAGCGCTGAAAGGAGCGGGAAGCAGAGAGGTCTGACCTTCGCTGCAGCTTCGCGGTCGGCCTTTTGCTTTGCGAGTATGTCCTCGACGGACAGTGGACCGGCCATGATCTGGGTTGACCGAGCTAATGCAGGGGGGAACTAGGTTGGACGGCCGGCCGTGTAGATTGAACAAGTGCGGTAGTGAGACCGAATATTTATCACTTCGAAGCACTCGAGACGAGTGCCAATCTCGCTCTGGATTAATCAGAAAAACATATCCGAAAGATATACATTCACGTGGTTGCTTTCTCGAGCTGTAGAATGCCTGTATGAGACTGTCTCCCGCAAATCCCTCAATAGCAGGATAGACATCAAAATGGCGAAAGCCGTCATCTCGCCTTCGGTCTTAGCTGTTAGTCGTAGTTTTCTGTCTCTCTGGCAGTGGCATGATAGGGAAGATCTTCGCTGAACCTCAACAGAGCGACCTCTCGAACCTCAGCGCGGAATGTCGGCGTATGATGTTTAACGGCGCCGACTGGCTGCATATGGGTGAGTCCTGCGATCATGTTGACCCGTCTTCGATCTTTTTGGTCGCACGGATTCGGTAATTCTGACTAGTCCTTAGATGTCATGGACGGGTGAGCTCGACTCGGTTTGGGTTACATCCCAAGCTCAACGCAAACCAGCAACTTCGTGCCTAACATCACCATGGGTGCCCCAATCCTCACATGCGTACACGACAACGTCCCTGACATCTTTATGGATTGTCACATGATGGTTACTGATCCCGCCAAAGTAGGCTGCTCCCCTTCCTTTCTTCAAGGCAGGTACTGACGGGTACAGTGGGTGCCAGAAGTCGCCAAAGCCGGGGGCAAGCTCTACACCTTCCACCTCGAAGCGACCCGTCCGTCCCTCTCTCCTTCCCTTACCTTGCTAAACCCTCCGCCAGAAAACCCATCCGAAATGGTCGACCTGATCCATTCCCACAGCATGTTAGCAGGCCTCGCCATCTCCCCAGAAACCCCCTCATCCTCCATAACCGACACCCTCGGAAACTCCGTCGACCTCCTACTCGTCATGACCGTCCGCCCTGGACGGGGGGGACAAAAGTTCATGCCAGAGTGTCTTGAGAAGGTGGCCGAGTTGAGAAAGAGGTTTCCGGAGAAGAATATACAGGTTGATGGTGGTGTTGGGGTGGGGAATGCTTTTCAGTGCGCAGAGGCTGGTAGGCTGGTTTCATGGGGGTGTGAGGCGTTTCTGATGCCGGCAATTCACGTAGGATCGAACGTGCTCGTTGCGGGTACGGCGATATTTGGGTCGAAGGATCCTGCAAAGACGATTGCGGAGATGCGGAGTGCGGTGGACGAGACGATTTCGAAGAGGAGATGAAGCTGTTCGATGGGCGATAGACGGACTACCAACGACAGGTCAGCAGCATGTAGTCATATTCATCGACTCGTCCACGACGGGAAGACAAGCATGACCGGTAAATATCAGCTCATTCGATCAAGCTGCTACTCGTCTAAAATGCTAAGAGGGAATTAAAGAGCTACTTTCCTGATGCAACAATAGATCTTGGATATTATGCTAGATGACCATGCAACGACCGAGATTCACGCAAGTAGATACGACTCCTCTAACGTACCCTCGAAGGATCCCGAGACATCGAATTCTCCCTCACCGGACTCAACGCGCCTGTCCGCGATGCCACAGGCGACCGTTGCCGATCCACGCTGTTCCGGGGCAGGCTAAACTGCAGTGAGGTCGGACTGTTCGGTGAAGTCGTCACGGCTGATGCTTGACCTGTAGGCGGGGGCGACGAGTTCCTATTCGCCGATCCAGTCTGCGGTGCCGAGGATGACGATCCTCGACGACCGTGGAGGATGGCAGAATCTGACCCTTGGCGGAAAGCGGCGACATTCTCATTGGTATTGCTGGCGGAGCCTCGCCTCATGGCACGGCGGGACTCTACCTCCTCCCAGGCTTCTTCCTCCGCTGCAGTGAAGTCTTTCGGCACTGGAACACTGTCAGAAGGCTCGTCCACGGCGCGAAGGAGACATACACATCACAGCTCGGTCGATCTGAATTTCGGGCTCGAGTCAGCTCTTGGCCTCTTTTTCCGGATACTTTTGCTCACCGCTACTGGCAATCCTCTATGCCGACCTCTCAGCATCACAACGATTATGACAAGCTTCGACAATTTCCGGAAACCTCCACAGAACCTGAAAGACGTCAGATCTTGGTCAGAGACTGACATTTACGAATAATTATCGTAAGGAAGACCCAGGCTCAGACCGACGGTGCCATACGCGCTCACAAGCTCAAAGATGACACTGAAGATGTTGAACCAAGCGGCGTTGGCACCATCATCCAGGTGGCCCCGCTTAGCAGGCGGTTAGTCGGGATCGCGGTTAAAGAGGAGGAGAGCACCTCGATGATGCAAATCAGCCAAAGCGCTAGTCCAAGCCACCAGATATCTGTCATCAGCAATAGCCATCTTTTTCCGACCAACCAAAGGCAAGCTGCCGCCGAGCGCTGAGATCGTCAGACAGTTCGCCTCGTGATACTCACTGCCACGACATATATTTCGCTACGGCTTGTGCACCCTTCTCGGTCTCATCGATCGCCTCTCCGGGATCTTCGTTGAATAAGCCGAGCGATCGCTCCTCGTAAACATTGGTCGACCGCACGGAGAGCGCGATGGGATAGACCGAAATGTACTGTCGTCAGCCCGGGATAGCAGGCGAACCCTACCATCATGATCACATATAGCACTCTGAGTAAATATTAGCTAAGCTCTCTTATTCATAGCAGGGTACTGACTTTACTGCCGGAGCAAGAGAACCTAGAGGGACGATGCTGAAACCAGCCGCACGCACGGCGCTCGACTGTAGAAAAGCCGAAACAATTCGCGTTCCAATAGGAATCGAAGTGATGACTCTGTCGTCAGCGCTGCAGCGACCTGATTGCACTCACGGATTGCCAAGATCTAACACCAGAAAGCTGACCCAATCGGTCAAGCTAGGTCGGTCAGTCAAGACCCCACGCAAGCTTGACGTACGTGAGACTAAGCATGACTAAACCCAGGACCCAGGTCTGGGTGGAAGGGAACATGTAGACGAAGCAGCTATAAGATGTATGAGGCTTCGTACATGTTGATTTAACTGCTAGGCTCACCGTCGAGGATGATCCAGCAGGAATTTGAGCGATTCGCTCACTCGAGATGAGGCGGGGACGATTCGGTAAATAGTCCATCTTTGAACTACGTAAGTACCATAGGCGCCGATTCGACCGGTGTGCTTACACGGTAAGGCGCAAGCTGCATGCCTTTTCGTCAGCAGTTACCTCGCCGAGAGAAGATCTACAGACAAAACAGGCTGGAGTCTGATCAGCGTGGACACCAGGTCACATGGAAAACTCACGAAAGCCGTGTTTCCAGCGAAGATAAGGACGATCATGACTGATATCAGCTAAAGCACCGGCGCTCTCACTTACCAGCTATCATCAGGTAGGCTGTTTGAAACGGGACCATGCTCATATCGACGAGGCTCATGCCCGTATTGGAGTAGGCCGAGACAGACTGGAACAGCGCGTACCACGGTATTCGAACCAATCGTGGCTGAGCATTGAAGACATGGTCATACCGCCCGCCGGCTCCGATGTAGGGTGCGATGATGATGAAGGCTGCAATTTGCACGAAGATGAAATACTGAGGATCGTCAATTGAGCTCTCAAAGGTCACATACTCCTATCACAATGTAGATAAGGACTCGGAGAGCCCGGTATTCCACGCCACCCAGCTCGTCCTTTTGCTCGTCGGTCAAAGCTGTAAAGCGGGAATTCCGCCCAACAACGGCGGAGAAGGAGATGTATGGCACTTCCTTGCCTTGCTGGCCATCATCCGAGATGGTGCCACGCCCAGAGATTGTGTCCGTCCGAGGTACGGTGAATGATCTCGTGAGCGTTCTCGAAGCCTTCGGCGCCACCCGATTAACGAGACCCTTGGCGATTTGGAAGGGAGTGGGGAATCCGCCAAACCCGCTCAATCTAGTATCTGGGCTGCGGCTGGCTACTGGATGAAGCGAGACGGTCCGAGGGAATGCGCCAGTGGTAGGAGTACGCGGTATGCGGCCTGGGTCTGCGTCAACTCGATACTACGAGCACCGATTAACATACCGTCTCCCCCGATGCTCCGAGCAGTGGCGGACCTCGGCAAGAAGCCTCCTTCTCGATGTGATGTGGCGGCCCTATCTTCGCGGTAATCGTGGTCGACTCCATCGGCTTCGTCGTCGAAAGCGATTGTCCGGGAACGAGGGAACGCGTCTGATATTCAGCTCAGGACCACTTAGAGACGTACCTTCGGTCAAGACCCGACCAGCGTAGGGAATCTTCACTGACGGTGGCCTACACATGAGTTTCGCCAGACTCTGTTGGACTCACTGGCTCGCCTCGATAGCGGTCGGGCTGTCTGTGATGACCGGGGGTTCCTCCTCGTCTTCCACAGCCTCATCGTAAGCTGACCCCTCCGTAGCACTAGAGCTAACCAGATCGAGAGGACTCGGGGGATTGTCGAGTTGTGGCGATTCCCCGTCTTCCAGTGTCTCACCCCCCTCTGCATCGTACCATCCCATAGGATTCATCAGTCCCATTCCGCCCCCCTCGACGCGCTTGATCATGCCCTTGGAGACCTTCCGCTTGCCTGGCTTGCCTGGACGCCCACTCTGCGTTCGTAAAGGCTGAGGCCGAAGAGATGGAGAAGCGCCATTCGCCTTAGCAATGAGGGAGGAAGGAGACGATGTTGTGTCCTCGGACGAGCGACCATTCATCTCGTGCTGCTCCTGAGTCATCAGCTAGGCTCGCAACGACTCTTTCACCTTTCCGTCTTCAGCCTTGTCTCCCGATCCAAACCGTCTCCGAAAAGCGCTGAGAGGAGCTCCGGATGGTGTTACCCTCGAGATCGTCTTCGATACGCTGAATGAGCGTCGCATCTTCTGTCGCTCTTGCAAGACGTGTCTGAACCTGGAGCGGAAGAAGTGTCTGGTCATCAGCGGAGCTTCTACATTGGAACCTACAATCGGACGGCGATCATGATGATGGATACGAATGTCTCTTTATCAGCTTTGCGCCATTTCACCGGACTCACCAAGCTGCCAATGACCATTTGAACGTAGATTATTGACTGTTGAAAGGGGTTCAGGGTGCTCAGGTTCACCGTTGCTAGCCCGGTGACTGTCAAAGCGGACATGCAGATGAAGAGGCAGTCAACGTAGGGGATATGAAATTCGGTCGAAGTGCCCCACATCATGGCGGAAGTGATCAGAGGTATCTATCTCCGATTAGACTGAACCAAGCGGAAATCGGAGCTCTTACGATGCCGAAGACGATAAGGTGGACTCGATAAAAGTTGAGCGAGTTGATCACAACAGATTTCAACCTCTGCGCCAGCGAGGGCACCTCGAGGTGCTTGGAGAAGTTTGGCATGTTGACCTGCTAATGTCCGCCGCGTAGGCTGGTCATCGAAAGTCGACGATGTTCATAGGTGCGGTTTCAGGCTGGTCTCGACAAATACGAGCGGGTCGTCTTGAAAGTCTTCAAGATGGTCGTCGATGTATATACGAAGGGAAGATAAGTCTATGGATAAAGGGACTAAACGAGTGGAGGCGATTAACGTCGTTGACAAGAACAATATAGCGAGCGGGTCGGCGGCGGGAGAGTAGAACGCCTAGGATTTGTTTCACAAGCATTAGCATCGGTAACAAAATACTAGTTTAGCTTACTGACCTTTGGGTTGAAATCTGCCACGTGCATCCGCAGTCACGTAACAATTGCTTTTCAAACTCCGGACCTCGCCGCCCGCACGACGGCTGCCGACACAACCGTTCGCTCCTCAAGAATCGCCGTGACCTTTCCGACGTTGCCGACTTGAAAATCGGATACCCGTCTACTTCCCCAAGCCTTCTACAGTCGTTGCTTGGAAAATCCCCGAACAGCGCTGGATCGACCCCTTCACGCCATCAGACGCCCACAGGGTATCAGAAGTCATTGCACAGGCTGCTGCTTCACCTTAGGTCTGTCGGCTGAGGCGGGCGCTCCTTCCACCATTCACTTCTCCAATGTCGCTCTTTGGTCAGACCAAGCGACATACAACCGGCACGAAGCCTCGTCGGTCGCCCTTGCCAATCTTTACGCCTGATCCGGAGAAGAAATTCGATCTATACAGCCCGAGCTCGTCTTACAGCGGGAGCTCACGGTGGTTCACTGTCCTCTACGTCCCTCTCCCTCGGTTCAGCCGCAGCTCGCATTCAGAATCAATCCTCAACGGCAATGGCTTCTCCTCCACATCGAAGAACTACCACTCCTCTCATTCTCACTCTCCTCACCGGTCAAAACAATACTTGCGGGTATGCCTACCCATTCCGCCGCGATTATACAGTCGGATACCCCGGCCGAGCTCGTCTCTTCGAATTCTGCTGTCAGCGGTCCTTCTCGTCTGCTTCTGCTTCTTCCTGCTGGGATTCAGGAAGAGCAGAGATGGACGGAATACCTGGTCACCACCATTCGTGGATCCGAGTACTCTCATCTTGACACCCGAGGAGCTGGCGATGATTTGGGAGTGGGAGGTGTTGAGCGGGCACTACCCAAGCACGCGACAACGTGAGTCGACCATCTCGTAGCACCGCTGAGTTGCAGCTCCGGATCACTTACCTCTCGCCTCGACCATAAACAATCCCGCTGTCCCGGAGATTCTCCTCCCATCGACCTCTTCCCACAGCCCACTCGTCGCCTATCATCAACGCACTACAAACTCTCCGAGAACTCAAGTCATCGGTGTGGGACCCGACCGGCAGTACGTCTCCATCTGGGATACCAGAGAATCACAACCAGGCTTCCCTGCTCGCCCCTCACCTGGAAGTGTACTTGACTTGGACATGGTACTGGACAAATGCGACTTGACTACCAATAAGGTAAGCCTTGAAATCGGGACCTTACTTACGGAAGTATGTGCGCGATTGCCTCGAATTCTTGCGTATCGGAGGTGGTCTCGATGTTGGCAAGCTCGTCCGACGGGGCAATTACCTCACCACATATAAGCAAGTCTACTTCGAGAACCCCACCACGGAACGGCAGATGAATTGGTCCGCTCGGCCTCCGACCAGCCGAGCGCCGGGATTATCCCGTTCTCCGCTGACTCTGGATGCCCCCTTCCCGGTGCTGGGGACGTACGAAGCCAGCAACCCTTGTGAGCCCTTGCATCCCCGAATCTTCCACATGTTCTGGGCAGGCCCATTCACCGACAAGCCTTATATGGCCGTGATATCCTTCCTCTTCACCCAGAATCTTGGACTCGACCAGCCCCTTGAAGAACAAGCCGATATCGTTCGCAACGCCTGCCGACCTCAGTTCTGGGTCTGGATCAACCCCGGTCCAGCTGCGGCGGTTCCGAACCCTTCAGCCAAACGTGAGATGTACGAGCAATTGGCCACGAACTCCTGGGCCGCTCCTTTCCTGCATGAGCGTTTCCGAGACGTGGTCAAGTTCAAGATGTGGAACACGACGGAGCAGCTTGACGGAGTCCCGGAACTCAAACCTCATTGGCGCGATATGCCGATCTTCAATTCGGGCGGAAACACCTACAAGCAAGCCGCGCCGCAGCATACTCCAACATCGAGAGCTTCCGAGGACGATCCTAAACTAGGCGAGGTGATCGCATCGGAGGCTGAGGCTGAGGCGGTGGCCGAAGCGCTAGCTCCCCGGAAAAAGAAGGAGACGATATTTGAGAAGGTCGGCTCGACTTCAGAGAGCGACTACGATCGTTTATCAGTCATCCTCTCGGACATGGCCCGGTTTGTGCTCACTCACCGATTCGGCGGGATCTATCTCGATGCGGATACCATCTTCCTGCGCGATTGGGAGGAGTTGTGGAACTATCGGGGACAATTCGCCTATCGCTGGTCATGGCATCAGAAGTACAATACCGCCGTACTGAAGTTGCACAAGGGTTCCGCGCTCAGCACGTTCCTCTTCAAAACGGCTTTGGAGAACGGGCTGGACTTCCACCCTATGACTATCTCGCGGTATCTCAAGGATTCAGGTCTGGAGAAGCTGCTTTTCAGGGTGCCGGATGCAGTATTCGATCCGGCATGGCTTAACATGGAACGATATCAACGAGAAAGACCACCGTTCCCCTACTTCCAGGAGTGGGTGATTCCCGCTTGTCTAGACAATTCTGATGAAGTGTCCCCCTAGGTTCTCCGTCTTCTTCTCGAACGACAAATTCGATACCGCTGGGGCGCAACCTTTAGGTTTCGACGGCTTCTTCCGCGGCGCCTTCTCCTATCACTTCCACAATTTTTGGTGCGTTCTCTCTAGCCCTGCTCATACCGACTAATGGGTCCAGGTGGCTCCCTTTCGACCCGTCTCGCAATTGGCCTGACCTGGGTGCGCGCTTCGCCAAGGGCGAGAGAGCCCTTCGCGAGGCCGCGCGAGCGGACGAAGATACCGCTGTCCAAGAGAACCTCGACACATCTCCCGTAACCGATGAGGGTGTCACGAGCAGAGAGGATATGGATGACGAGGTGGACCTGAGTTGGTCGACAGTGTTGAAACGCACGTTTGAGGCGTATCTGCGGGCGGAGCGTCCGAATGCGTATGGCGAGGAGTTGCTGTGGGAGAGCGTATGAATCTACTGCCTTACGGTTATACATACTGTCTAGGCCGGGACAGCCGACCCATCGCTACCCACACTGTCCTCCATTGACCCAGATAAAAGCTACCCAGAGTGCCAACATGAAACGCCACACCGGGCTCTGTGATGCGCGAGAAACGATTTATCCCAGAGTTTGGCACACACCGCCTTTCCCGAGTGATGCACAGGTGTCAAAGGGGGATCACTGCGGGAACGGGTCAAAACTTGAGACGAGTTTGCACAGTCTTTACACGGAGAAAATTCAAGGAGGGGTGACGAGACTAAGGCTTGCGGATGGAGAGGTTCACCCTTGTAACAGGGGTTCATTAGGGGGTCCATGGGGGATGACCGCATCGGACTTGGCACATGCATGACGTCGACCCTGTCTGCTACTCTCTTGACACCGTCTTCATTCGGATTATAGGCGAATTCTAGTGGATTTGGATGAAGTGGAAGGCCGCCTGAAGAATTGGATAGCATCCGACGGACCGAGAGCCTATATCCACCTACCCAATCATCCCTCCCGTCCAAACCTCAACTCGACGACGGGCTGGCATTCTCCTTCATGAACCCTTCCCAACACCGAAACTCGACCTCCTCCTCCATATACCTGCCTTACACTGCGGCATCAACATTCCCAACTCAGATCACCAACACGACCTTCCACCCTCAGGGATTTTCTCCGCACAGTTCACTTCGCTATCAAGACAATCATTCCGGCACCAGCTACCCCTCGATAGGGATATCGAATAGTACATCCGCTCCATACCCTACTCGCTTCACGTACGATCTTCAAACCCATCCATCGGGAGCGCAGCACCCTTACAACGGTCGGAACGCCGAAGCCCATCGACACAGCTCAGAATCATCACATTCACCTTACCCTGTACCTCTCAACCATCTTTCCAATCCACTCTCAGCATCATCCAGCTCATCCATCGTCGAACGTAACCTCAGGTCTCCACATCCCCCGCTCACGGCTTCGATTCACCCGTCATACCCCCTCTGGCCCCCACCTCTTCATCCGATCGAACAGAAAGATCCTCTCGGAAGGCCATCCTACACTCACCCCTTCGCTAGTGGCCCGAGCGGAGTAGGACCTAGTCAATATCGTAGTCGTCGTCCAAGTTCCCTACACGGACAATCGACACAAGTACCGACCCATCCCTCCGCACCACCCCCCTTCCTCACTCACCCCTCCACTGTTCGGACTTCGCCATTCCAGATCCCTCCCCCTCTTCGCTTCAACTACTCTGGCTCTCCGCCCACTGGCGACATGCCTCCGCGGAAGAAGGCCGCCATTGCCGGCGGTAGTTCGGGAAAGGTGACTCCCCTGACACCACAGACCATGTCATCCAGCAGTTCGCGGCACAAGATCACAGCAAAAGGGAACGGGTGGACGATGGAGCAAACGTACGACAGTATCGGACAGAAGAAGGAGGTGATCGTGATCAATGATAGCGAGAGTCCTAGTCGATTACCGAGGAAGAGGACGAGAGCACAAGCAGCAACAGAGGCGGCAATGGTGAACGGGCATAGCGCGAATGGGAGCTCGAGTATGGCGGGAAGTGCGAAGAAGCGGAAGGCGGACGAGGTGTCGGATGCGGGTAGCGTTAAGAAGGCAAAGCCGAAGCCGTCAGGGGTGAGTCCTCGTCACCAAGACTATTGCTGACGACAGACCACCGCTTCAACACATGCAACACAGGCAGCACTTCAACCCAAAGCGCCTGCAGCATCGGCCGCTGCAACACCGGCAAATCCACCTTGGGATGATAGCGAGGGGCACTACAACGTCATTCCTGACGACGTCATCGGTGGAAGATGTACGTTCGGCAGTCGTTTCATCGCTGACTCCAGACAAAATCGTGCGGCTACTTGGCCAAGGGACATTTGGCAAGGTCGTGGAAGCAAGACATATCGAGACACGGCGGAAAGTGGCCATCAAGGTCATCCGGGCCGTCCAGAAGTATCGAGATGCCAGCAAGATCGAGATACGTGTGCTGGAGACGCTCAAGAAGCATGATCCCCCTAATGTCAAGTAGGTCGAAACTTCCTCTCTTCCGACCAGTGCTGACCGTGGGTAGCAACTGCATCCACCTTGACGAGCATTTTGATTTTCGTAATCACCCTTGTTTGGTATCCGAGCTGTACGGGATGAGCGTGTTCGACTTCCTCAAGCAAAACTCGTTTCAGCCGTTTCCCGAACGGCATATCCAGGATTTCGCAAAGAGTCTGCTCAAGAGCGTTGGATGTACGTTCGGTCCCCTGGATACATGCTGATAGGTAGTCCTCCACCGATTGAAGCTAGTGCATACCGACCTGAAGCCGGAGAATATCCTCCTCGTGTCGAATGAAGCGAGATTACAGGGTCAAAGAGTGAGTCTCAGACTGGGGCCAAAAGTTGAGATGTAGGCGAAGAACGCCAAGTCAAAGTCAATACTGCGGAATACGGATATACGGCTTATCGACTTTGGATCGGCGACTTTCGAGAATGAGTATCACTCGTCGGTGGTGAGCACACGGCATTATCGGGCGCCGGAGATCATTCTCGGTAGGCGCCTTCAGCCCTACTCTTCCCCTCTATTCTGTCAACCCTCTATTCCTTGAGAGTCTCTCGCCCTTCATGGGCGTCGACGGCGCAACGGGACCTCCGCGTCTACGCGATTTCCTCAGCTCTTCCCTCCACATATCTCCTACAACGCTAAATGGATGTGCAGGCACGCCGTGGTCTTATCCTTGTGACCTCTTCTCCATCGGCTGCATCCTTGTCGAGTTCTTCACCGGAGACGCCTTGTTTCAGACACACGACAACCTCGAGCACCTTGCGATGATGGAGGTGGTTATGGGAAAGATGCCTCAATGGATGGTTGAACGAGGACGGTCAGTCCGCGCTGATGATGTGGGGTATTCAGGCTGATGACAAGGTATTCGCAGGCTGAAGAAACCTGAGTTCTTCAAGGGGAATAAGATCGACTATCCGAACCCATCTGTCTCGAGATCGAGCCGCAAGTTTGTCAAAGGCTTGAAAAGCCTTGCAGTGCGCCACATCTTGCGGCAAACAGGGGACAATCTGACCTATCCTCAGGAGATCATACCGCCGAACAACTCGCATAACAAGCTCTTCCTCGATCTCATCGTCCGGCTCCTCGACTTCGATCCCGAGACCCGGATAAGTGTATCCCAAGCATTGCGGCATCCCTATTGTGCGCTTCCCGTAGCAGAACCACCGTAGGACGTATCTCTCTGGTGACTAGCTTTTCGAGGAATACTGGTATACGTGCTGATCTCCATAGGCATCTCCATGATATGTGACGTCTACCTGCCAGTACCCTGCAACTTTATGCCCTTTGTCATTCAGAGGGACACGTCATCAGGTGTACTCGTAGACCATGAATCAACTGCATTTCCGGAACGATCATCAGGCTCAATGCTTTGTGAGAGGAGTGAATGCATCATGCAGGGAACTACGTGTTTCGACAAGTATGCCGATATACTATCTTCGCACCTCTATGAACCTCTACCATCCTCGTGAAGGCAGTATCGTTTATTTAGTCTGTTATGTCCGATCAGCAAAAGTCGTATGAAGACAAGGCAAAATCGGAAGGGCGGTAATCGAGCGAGGGAGGAGCTGAGGTGCTGAGGTATGGCGCGTAAGAAGGGACACTCACAGCCTCCGCGAGATGGGTGATCAAGTCGTTCCTGTCCTTTGCCTTCTTGAGACCCGCGAACGCCATCTTCGTGCCACTGCGCGCGATCAGCAAACGACACCCACATGACACAGACCCGATGGACTCACGGGATATACTTCTTCGGGTTCTCAAGGTACTACATCAAAGCCATCAGCATGCAATCATCACCTCTTTTTTGAGATCGAGACCCACGTCGAACAGCGTGTCGTTCCCCTATCTACCATCAGCGATCTTCCACCTAGAAGGCGGGAAGGGAAAGGCATACCCATTCGATCCCCTTGTTGATGTTGGCCTGGGTGTAAGAATAACCTTCGACCTGACCGGTATGACGGCCGAAGAGACCGTGCAGGTTTGGGCCGACTTTGTTGGGCTCGCCTGCGCCTAGGGTGTGGCATTGGGCACATCGGGTCTGGATCCAGTATCAGCAAGCTGTAAGAGTTACGAGGGGGGCAGGGGGGGGTGGATACGGTGTCTGAGATGGAGCAGTGGTCTGGGGTGGCGAGCCGATGTTGGGGTAAGGTGTTTCATGATGGACAGACCTTGAAGATCGAGGCGCCTTTTTTGGCGTCTCCTGTTGGATCATCAGCGCCCCGGAAAAATACACTGTATCGACGTCGATCGGGCCCAGCTGGAGCCATCGAGGTAGTCATCACCGAAGAGAGGCAGGACTTACCCTTTTCGACACCCATGATGGACGATCGAAGTGTGTGATGTTTAGAGTGACTCTGAGAAGAGGATTGAGCGATGGCGAAAGAATGATTGTAGATCTAAAGGTTCAATAACGTTTTGACGGAATCTGACGGGTCACGCTCCGAAATTGCCCGACCCAATCGTAAAGTTTGGCTGGAATGGCGCCTAGAGCTTAGGCTTGCGGCCAGATGATATCCGTTTCGGCTAACTCTCGAATTAGGCGTGTCACACCAGCATCCGATACACCGACCAGCCAGACTCCCTTGATCTCCATCTGCGAAGTGACTACCGCCATACTGATCCGGTCATCATGGTGAGTCTCCCAAGTACTGCTCCTCCGCATGAGTGCTGACGACGGATCCCGCATACAGGCGCGTGTGAGTCGCGTTCCAGTGTTCCAGCCTCGTAGGCTATGGTATCTGTTGTCCGATATTGATCGACGGGCCATAGGGACATTTCCCTTACCCGAAAGAAGTTTGGAGTCCTTCAGGTGCGCTTCAGGTTTCTTTAATGTCACAACATCGCTTCCATCAGCCGTTTTATCCTCGTTCATCGCCATTTCGATTCCGTCGTTCCGTGTTTCTTCGTCTGCCCCGTTCCGCTACTATGGCCGACCAATCTTGTCCCCCTCAGGCGGCTGGTGGACCCGCCCCTCCAATTGGGCGAGCAACACCGCCATCTCCTGCGTCCTCATCGGCATCATGACCTTCGGAGCGTGGCGATTGAGCGCGCAGAAGGAGGTGGGCTCCCCATCTTACCATTCTGTACCGTCATGGCTGAGCGGCTTATTCTAGGTTCGACATATCGCTCCTACCCGACCTATACCTTCACAATGGGTGAGTGATGATCGCTAAGCGGTGAGGCAGTCGAGCTGATGCTGACCGCGGGTAGTGGTCTCCTCAAGCGAGGGCTATGGGTGTGCGAGAACCATGATCTTCCCAGAGAGATGGAGCTATGCAGACGATTGTCCATGCCCGTTCCATTAGATCCTACATTTCCAGCCGTGGAAGCTCGCGCCGATCGAGCGGTGTACGAACAGCCGAATCCCCTCGGATTCTACGGATGTGCAAGCTGGCTGCGACCAATCCTGATGAACGAGAGCTAGCAGATCGACCTATCAAGGATGCGACCAGAGCAATGACCAGATGCCTAGTGGATCCTCCTCCCTTGCTCGCAGGCTCGGAACCTCCAGTCCGTTTCATTCGTCATCATCAGATACGTCCATCACGTTCGGTGTCCCCAGCTCCAGTCTTTCTCGTGACGGCAATATCCCCTCCCTTGCTCATATCAGCCTTCAGTGCCCCCTTTCTAGACAGAGAGAAGCCAACGCACCTCCTGAGCATCCCCTCTACGCCCTCCTCCCCGACCTCCCAATCCACCCGGATCCAAGTCCTCTCCAATTCCCCATCCCTATAAGCCAACATCGTGGGCAAAACATCCAAATCCGGTTCCCCGTTCGGCAGCAGCGAGAAATCGAGGTCGGACGCTTCGGCTCGGAAGAGGGATAGTGGGGTTCGAATGATCGAGGAGGGAGGGAGTGTGAAGGAGAGTTGCAGGAGGGATTTTAGGAGGCCTTGGCATCGGGGAACGTCCTGCTCGCATCAGACTGAATTTGGTAGAAGAGAGGGGGCGACGTACAGGCTCGTAGATGAGAACGACCACCCAACCCGGTCTTTCCGCAGCCACCACGAACCCTTCTCTCCCGATCTGTCTCAGCCCACCTCGCTTCACAGATCCCCCTCCCCCTCTTCCATCACCGATCGTGTTCTCCCTCTCCAACTCCTCTCTCCGAGCTCTTCTCCACCGCGCAACATCCTCCCCTCCCCCATCCCCATCCTCACGACCATCTTCGAGCAGTCTCTCCCGTTCACGCTCCTCATCTTCCTCATGCACCGTCATCGCCACCATGCTCCGCTTCTCCTGCTCATTCACCAGAGCACGAGTCGCTTGTTCCCTTTCCAATCGGGATTGCAGTTTATGTGCTCGTCTATCCGCGATGACTCCTTTCGGACCGGTCTGCGGACCATCGCGGGTGGGAAAAGTGATTGGGGAAGAGGGTCCAGAGAGGTCGGAGGCGAGCTCGTCCTCGGGATTGGATGGTGACGGGGTTGAGGTGGACCGCGCTGGTGAATGGGAGCGGGGTCGGAAGAGACTGCCAGAGAGGGCTGCGGTTTCCAGGTCTCCCATGATGACTTGAGCCGACTGATACAAGTCGAGCTCTTTTGGTGAGAAGGAGAGTGTAATTGCGAGTCAACAGCAGCAGGGAAGGTCCGTGTGCTCGAAAACAAGGAGGTCTGTTTCTGCGGGGTGTCCAGCAAGACATCTGCTTCCGGGACGGTAGCAAATAAGTCACGATTCATGAAAGGTCCATAGCCACCCCGTGTACGCCATTCCCATTCACCATCGTCGGCGCTCCCACCTCCTCTTCTCCAAACATCATCCCACTCGTCTCCTTGGCGTATGTCGTACTCCGCTCCACATCACAAAAGTACTTGTACGCCAATCGGACATCCTCAATCTCGACATTAGCGGATTTCCGTCGTAGCGCCAGAAGCTGGGCAGGGGCGATGAGATTGAGAGCGTATCGGAGTGATGTGACGGTGCCCATATGTGCAAGGAGATCCAAAGCTTCGGGCGAGAGCTTCACGTCCTCTTCTTCCGCTCTGACGCAAATCAGCTGGACCGGAACAAGCGATGGAGAGAGACAATGAAACATACCGTATCTTGACAATCTCCTTCGTCTCGGTCTCGTCGTACTTCTTCGTGGAAACGATCAACATCCGGTCCAACAGATCCACTGGGATACCATGCGGAGACTTGTATTTGGTCCCTCGAATCCGGGTGATGCCGCGGTTTGAAGCCATTACCACGAGCGGAGCGAGTTCACCTTCCAGAGCGCGATTGAGGAACGAGAAGCACTCGATGTCGAGCATGTGCACTTCGTCGATGAAGAGGACCTGGTGCACTGATCAGCAGAGACGAGCATGATGAATAAGACACACTCACTCCCGGAACAATCTCAGCCTTGCCCTCTTCCCGCCATTCCGCTACTTTCGTGTTGATTTGATCCCGCAGCTCGGGTTTGATTTCTCCAGTATCGCCTAGCAGAATCAGGAAAGACTCCTCGCTTCTGGTAAATGAGCTCACCAGCGAAAAGTGCCAAGAAACCCTGTGTCCGCGAATTGATGACGTCGATCTCATGTAAAGATACCGTATGCACCATTTCTTTCCGCGTCTGCAACTCTCCGTCTGGACATGCCACGAACCGAGTCTACCGCGCAAACATCAGCTGTTGCTCGAACAAGAGGTGAGACTTACGTCTGCGCCCATCGCGTCATAGTCTTTCGCCCGCCCAAAACTCCGTCCCAGCTTCGAGATCCGTCCGCTCGCCTTATCTATGCTCACGACATCTCCAGCTAGCACCTTCTCCTTCTGGAGCTGGTCTATCATCTTCGAGCCCAGGTCATAGACCGTCTCCATATCCGTGGTCTTCAGGGTAAGGCGGCCTGTTTTCGTTGACTTTGGTGAATGAATCCGCCAGTCAAGGACCGCGTTTTCGACTCAGTCTGACTCACTCCGGTGACACTCCGATCCACCTGTATCTCCACCACCTCGCCCTCAATTAACTCTGTCTCCTCCTTTATTCGCACACCGATAGACCGTCGGAACGCCTGCGTCAAGGACTCGGTCTTCGACATCTGCGGCCCAATCCGTCAGCCCTGAGCCCGCCCTTATCAGCTGACATACCTCGAGCGAGAAAACCTCGGATGCAGTGAGCATCACGAATGGCACATCGCTCCCCAGAGTCTGCGCCATTGCTAACCTCCTTTAGCTCGATATTCCCTCTTAGCATGTAGACCCACCCATAGCTATAGCGGTCTTCCCGGTACTAGGAGGTCCAGCCATAAGGATGGATCTCCCCGCTATCCGTCCTTTCTGTACCATCTTCAAGATCACACCCGCTGCTTTCCGTGCCTTTCCCTGCCCAATCATCCCCTGTGAGCTCGCTCGAGGCTCGAGGTTCGAGTCGAGGCCAAGTCCGTGGATATGGGAGTGAGCACCTGGGGATCATAAGATGAGAATGGGGTAGGGAAAGGGACCGACCGATGCGTTCCATCTTGGTGACATCTCGCATGGAAGTGGGTTGGAGGGAGATATTGGTCGCCTGGAAGGAGTGTCAGGATTAAAAAGAGAGGTGACGAAGAGGTCATGACGCTAAGCCTCACCATCGTGCCCTTCTGCTCTGGGAGACTTGCTTTCGCTCTTGTTTGACTTGGAAGCTGGAGAATCAACAGTTTATGGTCGGCTTTGATTATTTCCTTTAGGTTTATTTTTCAAAACTCCCTTGCCACGTGATGGACGGTACCTGATTTCAACTGAACGCAAAAGCTGTAGAATTTTCTCATTGAATGAGCGATCAACATGGAGGACCCGGCTGACATCAACCAGTCTGCCATCGTCTTGGACGAGACCGCCTTACCAGTAGTCGATAATCTTGAGCCTGACGTCCCAGATGCTGTCCGTTCACTCGCCGAAGCCGCGGTAGCGAGTAGCTCTAAGCGCACCCGCAAGACCCTCGAGGAACCGCGAGAGCCCCTCGAAGATGTCTTGCTCCGACGGGTGACCACCATCAAGGAGGGTGACAACGTCCTCCTTCGTCTACCGAGTGATTCTGTCAAAGCTGTTGTAGCTTCCAAAGATGGGTAAGCCGTCATCAAGTTACAGCTGTTCAAGCTGATACCGGACAGGATGATACAGCTTGGCAAATTTGGAGCTTTCCCAGCCCATCAACTCCTTGGCGTCCATTACGACATCACCAACGAGATCACTCCTTCTTCCGGTGAACCATCAAGTTCACGTCCAGGCACGCCTTCCGAGATTGATGGATTTTCGAATGGACCAGCGTTCGGTCAGAGCAAGGGGAAGAAGCGGAATAAGGATAAGGGGATGGCCAAAGACGACGGCGCTTCAGCTGGGAAGTCGAGTCCGGGATGGGGAAACGTCCTGCGTCCCCTGAAACGGCAGCCCTTGGTTGACGCCGTGGTAGGTGAGGATCTATTCGATCGGTCTTGCGTCGCGCTTATAGCCCTTTCAGACGACATCACCGAGACAAACGAATTCATCGAGGATTCTGAGGCCGCTAAAGCCGCTCTACTGTCACAAGAGGAGATCGTCGAGCTACGAGCACAAGGTGTGACTGCCGAAGAGCTCATTCAGCGGCAGATGGAACGGCATGAGCGTTTCGGGCTCAAGACGGATTTCAGTAAGGAAAAGTGGAGAAAGCGGAAAGAGAAGAAGTATCGCCCCTTCCTCCTGAGCGGGCTGCTTGCTGATGGTTGACAGATTCTTCCAGACAGTCCATCCCCTCGCTCCTTCCACTCCCAATATCGTCAATCATTATGCCCTTCGCTCTCCCCATTCCATCTTGCATCTCCGCGAAGACACACTCTCCCAGCTCCTCGTCCTCTCCAACACCCGCCCGGGTGGTCGATATCTTGTGGTTGATGATACTGGCGGTCTAGTGACAGCTGCCATGATGGACCGCATGGGATGTGACGGACGGATATTGACATTCACGGATAGTGATAGTCCCCCTGCTTGGGGTGTACTCAGCGTCATGAACTTTGGGGAGAGGGAGATGGAATGCGTCAAGTGGTTGAGCTGGTTGGAGATGGACGAAGCGTATGAGCGACGTAAGTCTGCTTACCTTGTATGACTTCCGCTGACGAAGACATACAGCCCCGCCGCCCCCTGAAGAAGATATGCCCGCAATAGCCCTCCAGAAGACTCAAGCGAGATTACGGCGGCACAACGCACAAGTCGCAGATCTCAACGCTACTCGTGACGAGCTGCATATCGGTGATTGGGACGGGTGATTTGCCTTTTTCATCCCCCTTGAGTGCAGCTCATCTCGCTCTTCAGACTGGTCCTCGCGACCGAGCTATCCCCGATCTCAGTCTTGTCCCGCCTAACACCGTATCTAGCCGGGTCAGCGACGATCACCATCTACTCGCCGTACCAGCAGATCCTGGCCGAGGTCCTGCAATTTACCAAGAAGGACTCGAATTACCTCGGCGAGACATTAACCGAGAGCTGGTCACGCACGTACCAGGTGAGCGCACTCTCCGCTCTACTGTAGTGACCTGCTAAGGTCGGGATGTTTTAGGTCCTGCCGGGGAGATCTCACCCGATGATGACGACAAGCGCTACTGGCGGCTATCTCTTCCACGCCATCCGAGTGTGGGTCTTTCCGCTTCCTTAAAACTACCCACCTGATAGCGCGTAGACATCCGTCGAAGTTCCGACCTGACTCACATCAACGGTCGAGAAAGCGGAAGAAGGGAAAGCCCAGGGACAGCGCAGCAGCCGGGGACTTCCAAGACGGGGGAGATGATCTCGACAACCAGGGGGAAGAGGCTGGCTCAGAGCTGGAAGAGGACGAGATGCTGGAAGAGGAGGAACTGTAAGATATCCATATGGAGAACATCACTATTCGCATCGGGCTAGCGAAATGACAAGGATTGAGCGGCTTGCGCCGTGATGCATATGCTTGGTAATGGTGGAGGAAAGCAAGTACAACGTGCGGAATGTGACCAAAATGCAAAATGAGCGAGTACTCTCTTATTCGTCGTGCGAAGAACCAAGATCCACTTCCTCCGAAGGTCCCCTCATACGCCTCGAAACCTCGCGCATATCGCCATGCGGTAGATTCGCTAATGACACCCGCTTCGCCGCTAAGGTCTTCTGCCAGTCCTCGGCGATCTCCTCATTCATGCCCTTATCGACGCGTCGTCCCATTAGCTCAGGGTCCGTTGACGAGTGGTGCCCATTCCGGTCGTCGGTCGTTGATTGATTCCTACCAGCTCCCTCGTCCACGTCCGATAAGGGCAAGACCATAGAAGTGGAGTGTCCGCCCGAGCTCTCACTGCCAGGTGTGGCCAGTGGAGAGTCGATTTGCCGTCCCCTGGTAGTATCGATTGCAATTAACAAATCTGACGAGGACCAGCGAAGCTCTGGTCCGACTGATCCGGAGAAGCTGACGAAAGAGTTCGCCGACACTTGTCGAGACACAGTAGGTCGTCGTACCATTTCGTCGCTCGATCGGCGCATCACCACCGGCAACTCCCCCGGGCTCGATCCGAACAAAACCTGATCATCGCCGACTTCGTCAGGATCAGGCAACGAGAGGGTTGGCACGCTTGGCTCGTCGTTCGCGCTGACATCATCCACGACAGCTCGCACAGCTTTGGGGTCGCGCAGACTCTTCGCCGCCGCCTGCAGGGCAACATGGCGCGATTGACTCCATTCATGTTGCTCTCGATCATGATCTTGACGGAGCATGCTCGCGTACATCTGCAGTCTGGCGAGGTGTATGCGGTCTTGCCGGATGCGCAGCCCGAGAGGGGGAATAGCCGCGGCAATGCGGTCACGAGTCGACCTCTGGAAGGGAGTGAGAATGGCTAGATTGCGGATAGTCCGAAGTTGAGAGTAGAGCCGTTGACTGAACAATTCAGCCTTGGCGTCGAAAGCGCCGATTCGGAGCTAAAACAACATCAGCTGCTTCAGGACTTTAGGACTTCAGGATAAAGCAACGCACCTGGACAGCTTGAGCGCGTGATACCTGTGCCGATGATGATAGGCGTTCCGCTGGCTGGCGCGCAGCGTACGGAGCATTTTTCGTTGCCTCTCCCCTGACCGCGGAGATTTCCGCTTTGACATCACCGAAGACTTCCTCAAGCTGCTCCCCCTCGTTCACGGCGATATCGTTGGCTCCATTGACGTCGACCGAAGCTTTCTTGTCTCCGATATCGACTCGTACCGGCGGTTTGCCGGTACCAGTAACGGTCATTGCCCCTGCCGCCTCGCCAAAGACAGCCTTGCGCAGCCCATTGTTATCCGAGCTCGCCTCATTGTCCCGCAATTCGCGCTGATGGGAAGCGGCGGCGGCGGCCCCAGCTAGAACAGCTTGCTCTTTCTTCATGGCTGATCCCCGCATACGGATGTCGGCAGTCTTGAAGGCGCTGGCGTAATTGATGAGGGCGATCCATTCATTCATCTCAAATTCATCTGACGCCTGCAAGAGGTAATGTCGCGAGTGCGGCATGACGAAAAGGAAGGTATTGGGGGACTGTTGCGTGTCAGCATCTTGTTATTCAAGAAGTGGCGTGACTTACCTGAACAAAGCACCGGTCATAGATTACACCGCAATCCTTGACAGAGAACACCTCGTCCGGCTTGAAAGTCGTCATCCTTGGCAGCAGCAGCTGACCCGATGCCTCATTGACATCCAGCGATTGCGCTTGCTCCAGAAGCGTGAGAGCCCAGATCGGATCCTTGAAGAACAGAAGCTGCGACCCGGTGAGGATGACGCTCCAGCTCTTCCACTTCCGGCTGACCTTCCTCCCGCTTTCACTTGCGTCGTCTTCCTATCAGCTTCGCCCAACAACTGTATGCGCACCTTTTCTGGACAATAAACCGATCTTTGTCACCTTCAGCGTCAAGTCAGCCTCACTGGTGGTGGGCTTGGCTGGCGTTGAGGACAGCAAGCCAGCCGCTGAATTCTTCCTGAGCGGAGGTGCGGTGATCTGAAGCGTATGTGCTAGAGTGAAGGCCCGATGAAGATTCTGAATGTCGAGCAGAGGACGGGTGCCGAAGGCCGAAAAAGGGCTTTGAGCCGGAATCGTCTCCTCGATGCTTAAGTGCAAGGATCCGAGGAGGTCGCCGGCGATCATATGATAGACATCGATCTTGCCGGATCTGACGATAGCAGCGGGCGGGCTGAGCACCGGAGATGTCGCAGACGCTGTCAGGGTCGACGATGAACTAAAGATCTGTCCCAGATCTGCATCGTCCTCAATAAAGACGAATGGCGTGAAGGTAATATTATCATAAAAAGCCTCGATATTAGCGCGATCGTTAAATGAAACCTACCTCTAGGACGAGATGGGGCACGTCGTCCAGGCGGGTGTTGCGGACATAGTCAGTCTTGGTCATCTTGTACCTGTTGTGCTTGTTGAAGGCGTCGGTATGTAGCATCATCATCGAGAAAGCCAGCACGTAAGTATTGTCTGCCCGTGAGCCCAGGCCGTACGCGTAGACTCACCTGTTTGGACGAACAGACCTGGTTCGCACTGCTCATACCGGACCGCGAAAGCCTCGATAATTCGATCGATCTGCTGTGTTTCGCGAGGAAGAGACATGTGCATGAGAAGCTTGCGCAGAGCGACGTCGAGCGGGTTGTGTTTGAAGTCGAAGCGGGTCATGTAGATCCGGAGAGCTTCCGCGCAGAAATCATCGGCACTGAAGGGCGTCAATGGGGAGTCCCGCAGATATCACTCACCTCGCCGTAAGAACACCGGCGATCTCGGCTCTACTGATCTTCATAGCGACCCTATTGGACCACATCTCCGGCGTCTCCTCGTCTTGTCGCTTCGCAACCTGCTTGATTACACTGCTATCCATTGCAGCCGCTATGCTGCCAAAGCTCGGTCGGGGACTCGTGACTTGGCTCGTCATGCCGGCGTCGCCATGGGTGAGCGCTCCCGCAATCACTGGAGTGCCAGTGAATCTTGGAGGTAGGGGGAACAGAGAGGCGGAGGCCTTTGGTGATGAAGGATCGGATCCGAACCTGCCATTTGAGACCCGATGAATTACGCTGGGCCTTCGCCTTGGGGGTGTCGCCGCCGTAGGAAAGAGGCCAGGTGATGGTGGCCCTACGAAGCTTGTGATTGAAGCACCGGTTGACAGTGTAGAAGCTCGAGGACGGTTGATTCTTTGATGCGCCCGCAGATCCTTCTCGACGGGCTGCCGATTGGAGGCGGTAACGGTAGGCAGAATCGAAGGCCCAGGGGATGATGTCGGTGATCGACGAGATGTCTCAGTAGATGGATTCGGCGAACCGCCTTCCAAGCCTAGCAGGGAAACATATGGCAGATCATCTTGCACGGACAATCTCGACGACGCGACGTCCGATGACGAGGAGAAAGACGGCCGCATCCTGATCCCTCGTGGCCATACGTCGGCGCTCAGACGACCAAACTCGTCGGTATCGCTGCTACGTTGACGCAAGAGGGAGTTGGCGCGACTCCTTGAGCCACTTCTCGAAAAAACAGTCCGCATTCTCCCCATTATTGCGGAGTTGCCCGAGCTCGCTCTGCCATCAAGCTTCGGTCTAGTGGGGGTGAGAGGTGACGGCTGAAGCGATCTCGAGATAGATGGATCATCGGGATTAATGGGAAGGTGAGAACTCGATGATTGAGCTGGGCGATTGGGCTGAAGAATCGAAGCATCGGACCACGACCGAACGCGACCTTCTCGGACGTTTGTGAGGAGTTTCGGCGCAGATGTCAAGTCGAGAATTCCTTGTTCAGGCATCGACCCAAGGGGGCTAGACATGGACGAACGATTCGAACCGTTACCGCTGATAGCCGAATCTACCCACGGCCGGATGCCGGGACCCCATCGAGAGCTCCCACTGGGACTGTACAGCATCTCCTCGGCGTCAGTAGTCGGACTGGTAATCCAGGTATCGGATTGAGGTATCATGAAAGGTGAGAAGGCGGGCTCTGATGGCGGCAGAGTGAGAGAGGACTGAGATGACCCTGCTGTCGAGTTTCGGAGGATCGCATTATGGATGGCTCGCGCCTCAGCGGGCAAAGCGACTGGGGTCACCTGGAGGGTCGACTCGATCGGCTCGGTGAACTCAGTCGCTTCCGATGATGCTCGACGGGTGAATAAGCTTGCAAGCTTGCCCGGCGCCGCTTGCGGCATCACGGTACCGCCTGACGATTCAGTCCGGAGTTCCGGCCTGCGAGGGTTCTTCTCGATTTGTAGCAGTTCCGCATCAAGCCCGAGACTCTCCCTACTCTTCACCTTCTCCTGATTGCCAGAGATATCCTTCGTATCAGGCTTCGCTGAAGTCTTGGAGTCCCCTTCGCTGCCGTCATCCTTCTTGATCCTGCTTTCGGATTGGCGTCGTTTGATTGTCCTCCGAACGCCGAGCCATCCCAAGACACCATGTGCCTTAGTTGAGCCCGTCTCACTGGTATCGACCGGGGTCTCCCCATTCGCCTCGGGAGCGTCAGAAGCAACAGCGTCGGAGTGGTCTGTGTTTAAAACATTTGCAGGTTGACTGACGATTCCAGAGAGACTGTGAGAGCGCTTGACTCTTCCCCTCCTCCCTTCCTCAACCTGTTTGATACTGCTTCCATCCGCTTTCTCCCTCACGCGTTCGGGCTCCGTGAAAGCGATCTCAGGTACGGGACTGGCGGTTCTGGAAGGTAATGGTGATGAAACTGATTGGGACTTCTCGGGAACGGGAGGTGGTCGATCATCATCGAAAGACGAAGTTCGCGGAAGCTCTCCCGGAAGCCCGAGACCGATAAGCGAGCTGTTGGCGCTGTTGAACTTGCGTGGTATCCTGGAGGAGGACTTAGATCTAGATCCGGTACGACCTCGACCCCCTTCTGTGTCGAACAGCTGGACAGGTGGCGAAGACGAGGATCTCGGCTCATTTGCTGACTTTCGCGGGCTGCTAGGGGTGACCACGATGCCTCGCGGTACCACCAGTGAGGTACCCGCGGGATTGTGAGGGGGAAGGGGAGGTAGCGGTCGCTCAAGAGGTATTGGAGGCTGGGACTTTTCCTCGAATATTACGGGGACCGTTGGCGATGTCGGGGAGGAACGTGGTGGATTAGATGTGAGAGGAGCTTGTGACAGAGCTACGAGATCTACGTGGACGTTCGGACTAGATTTCTGGACGAAGAAGGGGGACAATTCCTCTTTATCGCTAGAAACAGGCGTCGAGCTGTGTGGGGCTAGGGACTGGTGTTTCGGCTATAAGCCAATCACCTGCCTGAGACTTCGAGACGTTCAACTCACAATGGATGGTCTACCTCCTGGATCAGGTTCTAGCTTGGGCGCAGACTCCCGGGACGTCTTCCGGACCGATGACTTGCCTGCTAAGTCATCCATACGCAAAGCTTCCCCAACCGTAGGCTTCTTCAATTTCCGACTCTTCTTCTTCCTCACCGTTTTTTCTGGATCTCCATCGATATCCAAGAGCTCCTCAGGCTCGCGCTCGTCCTCTGCTATCGGCGTACTAGTTGGAGTGGTGGAACCGACTGCAGCCAGCTCAACTTCGTCGCCTGGTGCATCATCCGGTGCGAAGCTCGTCTTGTCATAACGCGTTGGCGAGAAAGTAGACGAGGCTGGTGTTGCGAAGGAGAACCATGATCTTCGCCGACCTTTTGCAGGCGGTGTCGAGGGATGCGGGTTCACCCTTGACGGGCCAGCCTCTACTGACGCCATCACCAGCTAGGTCTGCTTGGCACCTTCCATATGTCGAACAGCGGAGTTCCGTGCACGTCGACGTCAAGAATGTTGAATGTCTGCTCGGATGGGGATTTGGGCCGTGAATTGATGCGACAAACGCCAATGAAGCAAACCAATGCAGCCAGATGCCAATGCAGGAGGGGAGAGGCTTTGTTCAAGATATAATAGGACAACGAAGGAGTTGCAGCGACTGACAAAACCAGCGACACAGCGCTGCTCGACCACGTGTTTTCGCCGGAGCCGAAAACTTCCAGGGCCATATCAATCCATCAACCCGCACACTGCATGGAAGAAGCTTTCTCAGCTGATCCCTGTGCTACTGTTGACTGGATGGGAGTTGAAGCGGAAGCGTGACCCACTATCCATGCAGTGCGTTCACCTGGAGCTCCGCGAGGCTCCCGACACAATCAAGATCACTATCGAATTTCCGGGCCATCGAATCGGGACGTAGGGCAGCCGTAGGGCAGCATTCCAGTTACACCGTGAAGACGGCATCTTCCTGCAGCGTCAAATCATGTCTGCTGAATGAGCAGGGTGGACATCGTGCTGTAGAAGCCTATTCTACGGGCCACATCAGTCTTCCTTCACCGAGGCCTTCGTCGACTCTAGGCATCATTGCCTTGCTGTAACAGAGTTCGGCAATCTATCAATTTTCAACCTCTCCTCTTACTCCGACGTTGCTCACTCATCACAGTGAGCCGGACACTTGCCACCTCGAACGGTACAAAGACTCACCGCGCTGCCTTTATAGTCGAATATCCACGATGGATACTATCACCATATCCAACCTATCCGTCCACCTTCCTAACGGTCTCGGACCCTCCGCCTTCAACCTACTCCCGCCACCCCCTTGTCCGGCGCTCATCTCCATGGACATTCACCTGCAACCTGACATCGTCCCATCGTGTGTCGAGCATGACGCCATGGGCGGTCTCGGTGTCAACTATTCCAGTGTGAGCAAGGCGGTATACGCCGCCTTGACCGATGCAAAGACCACGTTCAAGCGTGCGGAGGATGTGGTGAAGGCGGTCGCAAGGGTGCCATTGGCGATTGGGAAGGACGTGGTCCAGAGCGTGCGAGTCGCTGTCGAATTACCCCGGGCGGTACTCATGGCTCAGTCGGTCGTGTACGCTGCGACCTTCGTGTACGAGCAGGGCGGGGAATGGAGCTGTGAAATTAGAGAAATACGGCTGAGCTGCGTGGTTGGCCTGCATCCGCATGAAAGACAGGAGAGACAGAGACTCGAAGTGGATGTTTCGATACACGGGTACGATATCGGAGCATGGAGTCATCGAGATTTTACCAACGAGGTGGTCGAGGTACGATATATGGTCTCAGCTGTCTTTACCGACTGATCGGGATATAGTACATGGAGAAAGGATCCTCGGGAACTCTTGAAGCCCTCGCCGATAATTTGGCGGGACACCTACTTTCAACCTCGTCATGCCCCCGCAGTGGTACCGGGGAAGAGTCCAGGCTGGAGGTAACGATTCGCAAGCCGAGCGCCGTGCCATTCGCTGTTCCTAGCATCACAATCGAAAGGACCATCGTGGGCTACACATCACGAGCGCGGAGTCTCCCAGTCAAATCGGCAGCGCTCAATGGTGACTCCTCACGACCGTCATCTCTTCAGGCAGAATCGGAATCGATGCGGACAAGCAGCTCAGCATCTCAGAGAGTCTTCATCGCCCTTGGATCGAATCTCGGTGACCATGTAATGAATATTAAATCAGCAGTCCGGATGCTCGAGGATGCAGACTGCCGCATCAAAGGGTGTGGGCGAATGTACGAAAGCGAGCCGATGTACGTTGAAGACCAAGCACGTTTCATCAACTCAGTCATCGAGGTGAGTACAGATAACTCTGATCGGAAGCTGACATCATCAGATTGAAACTCAGCTCTCTCCGCTGGAGTTGCTAAGACTGCTGAAGCGCACCGAGAGGGCAGTCGGCCGGACGAAGACGTATTCAAACGGCCCACGTGTTGTGGATCTTGATCTCTTGTTCTACGGAGTGCAAATCGTCTCTATCGGAATAAACGGAGATCCCGATGGTGCAGGATGGTTGGAATGCCCGCATCCACGAATAGCGGAGAGAGAGTTTGTCCTTCGACCTTTTGCAGAGTGAGCTATCCCGGTCCCTGAAGGATTGTTGCTGATCGAGACAGCATCGCACCCGATTTCGTCCACCCATCGATGAGCGTCTCCACGTCCCAACTCCTCTCTGAACTGCGTAAGACCACTCCATCACAGCTCGCCAACATCATGCCCTTTTCCCACCCTGCTCTCCCCCTCCGACTAGTTGGCTCTCCCAAGATCATGCAGATCTTCAATGCGACTCCCGACTCCTTCTCCGATGGTGACACTTCTCACCTTTCCGTCCCGCTGGCCCTCGAGCAAATACGAAATCTCCTGGATACACCTGTGCCGCCCGCAATCCTCGACATCGGTGGCATGTCCACACGGCCTAATTCCGTACCTTGCTCGGAGGAAGAGGAGCTCAACCGAGTCGTACCATTGATATCCGCACTCCGCTCAAGTCCGGACGGTCGATTGAGGGCAATCCCAATCTCCATCGATACCTACCGACCGAATGTCGCTCGTGCTGCTGTCAAAGCTGGGGCAAGCTGTGTCAACGATGTCCGAGGTGGCCGAGAGCCAGGCATGCTGGAGACGATGGCGGAGCTCGACGTCCCAGTCATACTTATGCACTCCCGCGGCGACTCGACCACCATGATGGAAGCGGAAATGCAAGACTACTCCACCCTCGGCGGCGTAGTGGCCGGTGTCCGGACGGAGCTAGGCGAGACAGTGGCTAAAGCTCAGAAAGCGGGAGTGAAAGCCTGGAATATCATGCTCGATCCCGGTCTCGGCTTCGCCAAATCCCAGTCCGACAACCTGACACTCCTTCGGAACCTCTCACAACTAGAGTTTGGATACCCCTTGCTCGTCGGTGGAAGCAGGAAAGGTTTTGTGGGGAGGACGACTGGACGGGAGAAAGCTGATGAGAGGGGATATGGGGATGCGGCGATTACGGCTTGGTGCTGTCAGGCTGGGGTGGGGATCGTGCGGGTACATGAGGGACGGGGCATGGGGGAGGTGGTGAAGATGTGGGAGGCTATCAAGGGCGGGGACAAGACGTAGGCAAACATGCGAGGTAGTGCGATTCAAACGATCAGCTCGCGAAAGAGCCTGAACCGCCGGAGCTGCTGGGCCAGCCTTCCTTCGTGCCGCATAACACCTTGACTAACAAGCGATTTTCGGCGAGGCTATACCCAGTCGGAGACCTACGCCAAGCCGATGGGATCAATAATATCCTGCGGCAGACGTCAAGCTTGGGAGCGTCGACCAGCATATTGCCTGCTGTTTAGAAAGATCGCCTGGAGAGAATGAATGTCCCGTATGGATCGCTTGTTACAATTGCCCATTCTCTGCTGAAACCCATGCACTTATATACAATCATGCTAATGCGATATCTAATGTAAAATGATATGATACAATCTACCCAGAGTGCGATCCCCTCATTGCACCTCCTTCCGGCCAAACGACAACGTCGTTTGCCCACCTTGCCCTTCTTCCACGGCGAGATTCCTCATCGCCTGCCGTTGCATCTTCGACCACCGCATGACAGCGGCCTCCGTCTGCATCCGCACAGCGATCTCCAGCTGTGACAAGCGAAACTTGTTCTGCCCTTCCAGTGACATGGACAGCTTGATATCTTTGCACGATGTCAGTACGAATGGTGGTCTTCAGAATGGACTTACGTATGCGATTCGCGGCACTCCGCAGGGCTTCGCGGAAGTCCACAAGCTCAGAAACTTCAGAGGTGTTTTGCACGAGCGTATCGACATCGGGAACCGCCTCGCACAAGAAGGTAAGTAGATCGCTGACGTCCTCATGATCCGGCGTATCGGAAACGAGCATCTCATAGATGACCTCAGCGCCCTTGGTCAGGAGTGCCACGTCCGGTACGATGTGCACAAGGTCCTACATTGTTGTCAGTCTTGGACGACGACAGGATCTCCTCAGAAATGACGTACGTGGCTGAGATCCTGAAGAGCTCCGGTAACGAGCAGGCCGATGGCCATCCACCGAGTGATCTCCCGAGCTTCCGCGCTTCGTTGGCCGACAGCAAGAAGTAGCTCAACCTTTATCGGCTGGGGACACGATTCGGCGATCGCGCACAGATCAGTAGCGACTGCGATGGCGGTCTGGACCGAGTCAGATCGTCTGCAAGAGGTGAGAGAAAGACTCACCGCTTCGGACAGACAAAGCGGCCAAAGGGTGACTAGAGTCTCATCGATGCTTCGCCGGAGAGGTGACGAAGTGCTTGAATCCACGGCCAGAAGGAGCAGTGTCGAAGCGAGAGAACGCGCTTCGGGAGACAGTAGCCATCCTTTCCTGGCCAGACCGCGACTCAGAAATTATTCATAGTGAACCAAGTTATGGAGAGCTTACTCGACCGAGCTCTGAGTGAGACAACATATAAGCTCACATGCAGTCTGCCGGTCAGCAAGGACCTCTATTGCTTGGTCCAGCGCTGTGAGGGGCGGTACGACAGTCTCGCGGACACCAAGACTTCGCCAGATAGAGTTGATGGTCGAGAGAAGGAGTCCTGAGCATAAGAAAGGGTGAGACTCCGTCGTGCGCACGAGGTGCAGAAGCTCTTGTCTTGCGGTTGCGCTGGAAGTAGGGCTAGTATAGGTGAGGGCTGTTTCGTCGAGTTAGGCAGCTGCCGCTGTCTGGACAATGGACTCACCGGCGAATAGAAAGTGATTTGCTAGAGAAATGAAATTGGAAAAGTCTCGAATGAGAGGTTCCAAGAAGCCGGCCGCGAGCATGATCGACATCACGCTTATCTTTGCTGAGGATTGCATCAGCTATATGATACGATACAAGCGTAACCGTTCACGCACAACCATAGTAAGTAGCGCGTTCGATCACCTCGAGTCGTGGATGATGCCCTGTGAGCTCCACTTTGATCCTGTCACACTCGTCCAGCTGGCAAACACGTCAGAGCTGCATCTATAAAGGAGATCAACGCACAGTGGGAGACTCGGATCCATTCCAGAATCCTTGATAGCCGACAAGCCCTGCGCTCCTCCTCGAAAGGCTCCTCCTTCCCTCCCTTTTCGACTTTCTCGCGTCTGCTAGCATTCCCCCGATCAAAGTTCCGTCCAAATTCGCCGAACCGAATTTACCGAGGTCCATGCTGAGTAGTACATCGTCTTCGACCTGACTCGATGCTTCCCTGCCTGAATCAGGTGTAGGATACGGGTTCTGGCCTTCCTTCTGGACAATACTCGACCGACGGAGCGATTCGAGCACGCACTCGGCCGTGTCGCCGTCGATTCCTTTCCACCGATCGCGACGCTCTCCCGCAACGAGTTTGTCGAATTCCGGAGGAGCAGGTCTGAATTGTTTGGCTTGGGGAGCGGGATATTCCTGGTGGCAATGTGGAGCAGCTCGAGGCCGGGTTGAGCGGCGAAGAGGTTCCAGCGAGGTCTGCGGCGGCGTGTTCGAAGGTAGGCTGATCGGCCATCGTCGGATCCAACGTCCAATCTACAAAACAGAGCTCACCTGAGTGAATCCAACGCGTCCTCCAAGTCTTCTTCGGGCTCATCCTCGTTTTCGATAGCGTCGATGCGATACCGTCGCTCCTCTCTCTTCTGCTGCGCATCCCTCAAGAAAGCACTGCGGATGTTGTTCGCATCTGCGAGTAGGCTGTCGACGAGCCGTGCCGAAGCTGCTCGTTTCGATGGACTCGCGAAGCTGGGCTTGATCGGTGATATCACCTTCTGTCGAAGACTCTGCAAGGGAGACCCTTGCCGCTTCGCCGAAGTGCCGATCGCCTTGAGGGAGGTTGAGGAAGGAGTTCGTGGATGTGGTGACAGCAGGTCATCAGGCTTGCCATGAGCCAACAACGGATGATGGCGCGTTTCCGTCGAAGATCGTGGGGGCCTCGGAGGGACAGGACCTACCCCAGCGGTCGACTTCGATGGAGTTGGGGGCACGTCAGGTCCGGCCGAGAAATCGTAGTCCGCAAACTGCGCAAGCTATAAAGAGATTAGCTGACATGATGCCAGGAGAGAGACGCTTACGACGTCAGCAGATTCCGTACTGGGGGTTTGCTCTACTATCTCCTCCGCCTCTTCCTGCTCCTCCACTACTTGCACCTCCGGTTTGTCCTGCATCATGGGCTCCATGACAAGGATAACCTTTTGCGGGCTCGCCGATGTCGAGAGTGATGTGAGGGTACTCGATCTCGTCGACGGTCCCCTCGTTAGCGTTTCCGAGCGCTGAGCGGACAGCTCGACCCCGTATGATGGGTCCATCGCGGTCACCTTCGGGGCAAGCAAAGTCTCCGTTTCCGCCCTTGCGAACGCGGCTGACGTCTCCTTCCCAGACAATCGCCGCTTGTCTGTCGCATGGGAAGAGTCTTTAGTGGTCCACAGGTGGATTGGGGTGTCCACCGGAAGCAGCGTATACTTTCCAGGCTCAGGACGAACTCGACTTGGTCTTCTGGTCAGATTGGCTTCCGCGTGAGTCAAGCGGCTCCTTGGCGGATACTGCGTATCGAGATCGACTGTCGAGTGCTGTTGTGTAGATGTCACCTTCGTGGGACAGGCTGTAAGCGCATCGAGGGACGGCCTTACTAGGAACGCCTCGCCAATCTTCGCTTGGAGATGCATAGCATCCGCTGAAGGCTTGGATGGAGATGCCAGTTCTCGAGCTCGGACTGAGAGTGGGAAAGGCTGTCGAACTCTAGGGGTCGAGGAGGGTTGTGTGTCTGTTGCTGATTCCGGCGCTGTTGCGGCTGATGCGAAGGGACCAGACATTTGGCTTGTCGATTCATGCGAGGCCGTAGATACGCTTGATCCAACTCCTTCCCTCGGCACACCGTCATCCGTCGTTTCCAGCTTAGATGGTCGCAGAAGCACATTTTTCTTGCTGATAGGAGATGCAAGCGGAGTTGCAATATCGATCAAAGGGAACGGCGATGTCTCAACTTCGGTGACTGGCGTTGCAGGCTTCAGCTTCTTCGCGTGAGACCCAAACGCCGAGCTACGTATCTTAGTAGGGCTAAGGTGAGATAGTGCGCGAGGTGTAGGTATAGATATTGAGGATATGCGGGAGGCGGTCGAGGAGCCACTGGTGGAGCATAGATCGATCGGAGCTTCGGGATAAACGGCAGCGGTCTCAGCCCCACGCCGTCTAGGCTCATGCATCGCGACCGCCACGTTCTTAAATGTTGTGATGACGGATGGACCAGGTTCGGACTGCCTCGGACGGTATGGCGGAGCTCTTCCAGGCCAGCTGGTCCCAGGCGGCCGGGCAGAGTGAAGATCCTTTGCTACCGTTGTCCGCCGAGGGTCCGAACGTATCGGGACAGCGTCCGTTACGGAATCAATCATGCTCTTCTCCCGACGGGAAGGTGATGTATGAGTTTTCGAGGACCGCCGAGCGGACCCTTTAATCTGGTCAATGACGCCGACAGCTGCCCAAGGAACGGCGGCCTGGCTGCTCGATGTAAGGCCGTGCCCTGAGTGGTAGCTTCGCTTTACGGGGGATTCTGTGCGTGGTCGAGCAGCAGACGTGTTGGAAGGCGGGGAAGTGTTGCCTCCTTGATGCCCTCCCTCCCTTATATGTCGCCGCGGACTTCTGTCCACAGTCCTCTCCCTGAACGTCTGTCCTTTTGAGACCTGTTGCTCCCTCCCGCTGCTCTGCAAGGAATTGCTGAATTCGGAGATGTCGTCCTTATCTTCGGTGTCCGATACAATGATAGGATCCGTCACTCCACAGCCACTTCCTCTGTTCTTCGCGAGTGAAGGATGCATATTCCGCCCGATCCGAGTGCATGGTGCGACGACGCGAGGTTCTGGAGCGAGGACATCTTTGTTTGGTGAGGGACGAGAGGAAGACGCTGGTGTGGGCGGTACATGATCGCGGAATTTGTCGAAGTAGCTCCGCTGGGAAGGGGGTGCAGCTGGCTGAGCACGTTTCACCGGCGATAGAGACATCGCCTGCTGCCTGCATGCCTTGAGGGATTTCAATGGGCGGCACGCAAATGCCTAGGAGGTAATGAAAGGTTCAACAAACAAAAGTCAACCCCGCGTGAATGATTTCTATATCTGCGTACATTAGGTGCCACAGTCGCCGCGTAACCCCTTGTACCCACGGGAATCTCGGCGTTTTGCGCTGTTGGTGGGAAGACAGGAGCCGTGTCTATGACATCAGGGCTCGGCAAGTTGGCTGATAACGCCCTCCCGTTGAGTTGCGTCTGATCTCTTCTCGACCTCATCTCTGAACGATCCGGAACCCATTCATACCCTTGAGTCATACATCATCATGTCCTACGCATCTGTCGCCTCACACAACAGTAAGCATGCCTCTCATCGTTAGTTCTTCCTTGTGAGAAGCTGATTCTCTTTCAGTTCCGTTTGGCGAGATGCCCAAGCCGGACCAGAACCTCGCGGACGGTCATTTTAATGGCGAAACCGACTCTCAGGTGGACGTGGACTCAAAGGTATTTCTCACTGAGCTATCTCTTGCTTGAGCTGACCATGTCTCCTTCATAGATCAACGTTCTTCCAGCCGGATCCGACCCTAAGCACCCCGATGTCCACCCGCACGGCGCGCCTCACCCCGAACCCGTCCACCTTCGCCCCATCGGGGCTCTTGAACCACATGTCTCCGACGTCGCGCCCAAGCCTGCCAGTGCACCCCCGAAGGGTAGCGTCCACATCCCTCAAAGCGGGGAGGAATGGGAGAAGAAGACCAAGGCAGCGGAGAAGGATGTGAAGAAGGGGGTTGACAAGGCGGAGAAGAAGGGCAAGGAGTTTAAGAAGAAGGCCAAGGTGAGTTCATCCTACTCAAAATCTGTGTCAGGCGCTCACGCAGAGATGATAGGAGGAGCTCGACGAGGCGGAGACCGCCGTTGGTCCATACTGGGAGAAGACGAAGGACGTGGTTCTGCGCCCAGGCTCACTTGGTGGCCTTATGGGCGTCAGTGAGTTTTTGAGACATCCAGCCTGAATACCGCTGATGTTTGATGCCTCTGTCAGTCAATGTCGGTCTCTTGAGTACTATTGGTTACTTCGCGTATACACGTAGGGATCAGCCATGGGACAGACGACTCGTCGGCGGTGCTGTAGCCGGCACTCTAGCGCTTTTCAGCGCTGAGGGGTACGGCGATCCGCTTACCTGAAGACTAGGAAGCTGACATTCCCGTTTAGATACGTTACCGAGTCTTACCTGCAGACGGACGAGGGAAAGCAGGAGGCGGAGCGGGCCAAGAAGGAGGGATCGAGGCTTTACCTGCAGGCGAAAGAGTTGGTTCTTCGTCCAGGTGTTGCGGGTGGCCTCGTAGGAGCCTGTGAGTACTTGCTCGAATCCTCAGTATCTGTGATCTCTGACAGATGTTGTCTAGTCAACCTTGGTGTTTTGGGAACAGTCGGATACTTCAGCTACAAGAACTGGAACCAGCCTTGGGACAGGCGGGTCATCTCTGCTGTCTCTGTTGGCCTTCTCGGTTTGAGCGGATTGGAAGGGTAAGCTTGAAAAGTCTCTGTTTTGTGATTATCTGATAAGGTTTGATAGATGGGGCGGGAAAGTCTACAAAGACAAGGAACTACCCAAGCACTGAGCATGATCTGGGGTAGATAGACTATATGCGTTGCGGAGAGTGGCGGTACGGCCTATGAGGAAAGACGGCGTTACCTGTTGGGACCTCTTGTTGTGTCTCCTGGATTCATTCACCCTGCTCTACACGATGGCTTTATGTATACTATCAGCTTTGCAGTGCAGCGGCAGCGGCGGATCCTAGGAGTTCATCATGCCGAGGGGACGGAAAGCAAAATAGATCGGGCTCGACGCGTGCCTGAAGGACCCATCACGGCAAGGTGTGTCGCATGAATCGGTTTCCCCATACACTGTCCCACAAACTCGATTCCTCCTATGAATGCGCTATGATCACAGCAGATCTCTATCTGTTATTGAATGACCCCGACTATGTCGCCTCGAACGGCGTTGCACCTTCTTGGGTTTATCTCAAACGGCTCTCCACTTCGCTCCCCTCACGTCGCGAAGCCCACCTTCCTCGGCTCGTACTTCTCCAGCATGTCCAACCCTATCCCTCCAGCCTCTTCGCGACACTCAAACTTCGCTTTACAACCATCACGACGCGATATAATTCTCTGTCTACTCACACTCTCCTTCTCCTACCTCCTCTTCTCCCCACCACCCACCTCTGAGCCACTTGGATTGCGCAATCGCTCACAAGCCTCATCCGGCGGATATCGAATACCGGGATGGTCGAAGATCTTCACTACCGAACTCGGATGTCCGCCTGTCCCGTCGAGCGGGGAAACGACATTTGGCGAGAGCGTCAAGATGATTGGACCGCAAGTGGCTATGGGGGTTGAGGGAGACGAGTTCCGGCGGACAAGTAATGGGAGACCGTGGGAGGAGGGTGAGGAAGAGGCAGAAGATGATGAGCTGGGGAGTGTTTTCACTGTCTTGGCTGGACATCAGCCGGGTTGGACGATGATGGAGAGGTTGTATGTGTTCAATGGGTCTTTCTACGTCGTCACGTGAGTCCAATCTCAAGCTGGGCCTTGAAATTGCTGAGATGAAAGCAGCGATGAGCGAGCGGACTGGCCAGAGTTGAGGATGATGACTTCGACGGGTCTGCCAGCGTACGATGAACCGGGGAACTCCGAAGCACGAGAACCAAAGGGTAACGAGGTCCGTCCCTCAGTATCCTGTATCACGACTCTAAGCTGACATGACCAGATCATATTTATCAAACCGTACGAGGCGGTTCAGCTGTGGGGACAAAGGGTATACAAGATGGAGGGCACAACGTGGCTCTTCAACGATGGGCAGTGTATGTGCTTCAATCGTCCGCAGATCTCTGAGCTGACCGGCCTAGTTATCGATCACTACTATCACTTTGCCGCAGAGCTGCTGCTCGGATCATGGCGGACATACGCCTCGCTTGACCGGGCCGTCACTCCATTGGGCGAGACCGTCCTCCCGCCCCCTCGACGAATATGGTTTCTGCATCAATCCGTTACGCAATGGTCGGTCTCCCCTAATCTCATCTCTCTTCACCAGCTCATGAATCATAGGCGGGATGAACCACGATTCAATCCCACAGTGATGTTTGCCATCTTCCCTTCCATCTCCCTCCTCTACCCGGAAGACTTTGCCGACCTCGCCAACATCACCAGTTCCGCCCTGCCCAAGGCGTATATGCTAGAGCGAGCGCTTCTCGCCGATCGGTCAGCAGCGTTCCGAGGGCCATGGACAGCTCCCACCTCCCGCACAGTCGCCAACGCGTTGCGCGTGGGTGAAACCAGTCGATGGTGGTGGGAACCCATCCGACGGCAGGTATTGCGTTACTCCGGTGTACCGGACGAGGTGATCAACCGGAATCTTGAGGGTACAGGCGCGATGGATCCGGCGATACTCAGGCAGCCGTACATCGTTGGTCCGGGTATTGCCGAATTCGATCCACTAGTCCCGGCGGGGGACTATGCTCCAGTGATCACCTACATCTCGCGGCAGCTTTCCCGACGGAGATTGACCGCTGATTCGCATGATGGCCTGGTCAAGGCGCTTGAGGAGAAATCGACGAAACTCGGTTGGGAGCTCGTCATTGTCGAGGCGGAGAAGATGACGAAAGAGGAGCAATTTGCCCTTGCGGGACGGACGACGGTGCGTCTTTCACCAGGTCGATGTGGCATTGAATGCTGATGCGGCATCAGATCATGCTCGGCGTGCACGGAAACGGTCTCAGCCATCTTCTCTGGATGCCAGCGACTCCGCGATCAGCGGTTATCGAGATGTTCTTCCCGGGCGGATTCGCTCGAGATTGTACGTCGCGGTCTTCCATAATAGTCTCGTCACACTGAGTTGCGACCTCATAGATCAATGGACGGCTCATGCGCTTGGCATCCGGCATTTCGCAATCCAACACGACCTGTCTTTCACTTCTCCGAATCTTCCTATTGTGGCTTATCCTGAGGGGTTCCAAGGGACGGCAGTCACGGTGGTAGGGAATCTCGTAGCAGATATCATCGAGGACCGGTTGGCGGGGAAGATCTGAGGGTCCCTCCTGCTGCTCCCCAGGCATGGACTGCTGTTGGAGTATGGCTTCCTTCTTTCAGTATTGCATGTTTGGCTTGGGGGAGCGCGTTTTTTTGGGCTATTTCACGTAACCACACCATGCATCGTCTCACCGTTTCAGCTTCGAGAGGTCGTCTCTCCTGCCTTGAGACGGAAGCATAGTGTTTCTATGCGCGAAACTACCAGCATCTGGAGCTGTTCTCTGTCTCACGCCTAAGAGAACCCGATTGCCTCCGATCGGCCAAACGCGCTCTCGACGCGTTTCGGAGTTGATGACAAGCACACCAATGCGCAGCAAGGGACGATATGTTGCATGGCGTGCCTCTTGGCTCTCGCGAGCTAGAGATCTACCTAACGTAATATCAACTCCCGGGATGATCTCCCTCCGCCAAGGATATTTTCGAAGGGACGCGACCATCTTCCCGATCGATCTCCCCTTCTTGGCCCCACCTCACCCATGTGATCCCGTGCTGAGAGCGAGGAGGTTCTGCGCATTTCTGAAGCCATCCCAATTTCCGCGACATAAAGTCTCACCGCCAGACAAAGCTTCTTGCTCACGCTCACATCAAATTCTAAGAAATCTCACAGGCTCACCACCAAGGTCATCAAGATGCGCTTCTCCACCCTTTCTACTCTGTTCCTCCTCCCCGCTGCGGTACTTGGGCAGACCAACTCGACTGCCGGACCTGGGCCCTACCTTCAAGGCGTCCTTGGCCCACTCACGTGAGGCTCTCCACCCAGTCTACTTCCAGAGCTGACGATTCATGAATAGTGCTGCCGGCTTGACGACGCTTGTGTCCGTCGCGTCAACAATCGCTAATACGACCGAAGGGAGCTGCCCTTCCCGCCGGTCCCGCTGTTGGCAACAAGACCGTCTTTGCTCCCTTCAACATGGCGTTCGCAAATGTCTCGTCCAGCGTGTCGAGCAATACCTCCCTCCTCACCCAGATCCTCGCCTGCCATATCCTCAACAATACTTTTCTCTCAAAATGGGACCGCTGTCGCTCCCGCTCACACCATCGCACGTACCGTCCTCGAGGGCGGCGGCTAGTCTCTCCCTGGAAACCACACCCCCTCTCTCGTCCTCACCCGCACATCGTCATCGGCCATGTCATTCCGGATCGCTCAGGCTTCCGACAACATTTATACCACCCGCCCCGGTCTACGCCGCCAATCTGCAAGTCTACGTGATTGTCGAGGTCCTCTCTCTCCCTCCCAAAATCTCAACAGTCGCCGACACCCTCTTCACCTCGCTCGCCGGTCTCGTCGTCCAGACCGGTCTTCTCGACCCTCTCGAGGCATCTCAGGGTCTCGACATCTTCGCGCCCAACAACGCTGCCATTTCCGCCGTCATGTCGGCAGTGGGCTTTGCTCCATTCGACCCAGATCATCGATGTCCTCGCCAATCACGTCATCAACGGCTCAGTCGTCTACTCGACAGATCTCACGTCGGCCCAATACACCTCAGCGGGCGGAGAGCCCTTCATGTTCATCTCGAACACTACCGGCGCGTAAATCTATGAGCGCGAATGTTACTGCCAAGATAGTGCAAAGCGATATCATCGTCCAGAACGGTGTCGTCCACGTACGTCTCCCAGCCCCTCTGTCCATATGACACTGATTATCTTTCAGCTGATCGACGAGGTCCTCGTCAATACCGGCACGAACCCTACCGTCGCCGCAACTGCATATTCTCACGGCCTCGCCACTGTCGTACATCTCTCCCTCCCTCCTCTTCCCTAGAAAGCCAAGCTAATCCGTCGTTCTAGGCAACGAGTGTGGACCGGACCAGCGCCATCACCGCGACCTCGATACCGGCAGCAGCCGGCGCGACCGGTTCGGGCGGTTCCATCGCCGCTGGCGATTCTGCTCCCGGAACCAGCGCTTCCGGCTCGTCGGGAAGCGCGTCTGCCGGTGGCAGGATCTCACCAAAGGGCTTGGCGAATCCGATGATCGGCGGTATCCTCACCATCATCTGCATACTTTGTTGACGGAGGACTGGTCCTCATGTAAAGTACCTATGAGGGATTTCTGGTTATTCGCCATTCGCGAAGGGCTGGAAGGATCGAATCGAGATGAGGAGTAATGAGGAGACCAAAATTATCGCTATCATAATTGTCTGAAGTCTTGGTGACGTGCCGTTCAATGTCGGATGCAGTACTTTCCATGCCGAACAAAGCGTCTCTTCTCACTGGGAGGACGATAGGGTCTGGTCAAAACCACATTGCGCTACGCAGGCCGAATCGACAGTGCTATGCATGCAGGTGAAATGTACGGGAGACTGTACATCTTGATACTAGATGCAGGATGTGTCTCCAAGCAGGTATCACTAACACACGACATCATCACCCTCATCCGTCGGCTCATCCCCCTTATCATCGTCAAAAATCGGTGCGAAGCTCTCCCCCGCAAGACCCAACATCTGAGCGGTCCGAGACGGACCCGCCGGACTCGGGGAGCCAGCTTCGGTCCGCAAAGCTGATCGCTTCGTTCGAGGAGGTGGTTCGATACTGTAGCTCGCCGAATAGGCGGCTCGGACAGACGAGCTACCCATCGCTTTCTCTCGGAGCCGGCTCGATCGCCTGCTCCCGGCCGCTCGTGAGGACGAATTTCCTCGAACCCACTGATCAATGTCTACTGATTGAGCACGACTGGTAGCCGATCGAGGACTGGTGATCTCGAAATCCATCTCGTCCGCCTGGTATGCCTGTGGTTCACGCGGGTCCTTCCTCTCCCAAGGCGGACGACGAAGCTTGTCGAGCTCGTCATTATCGACATCGGTCGCAAACCCGTTATGGCCAAAGTTGAAGACATCGAAGACCGTACTACCTTGTCGGTTCGATGCGGCGACGAGGAGATTACCGTGGAAGGATACCTGCCAGACCGAGGATATCCCGATGACAAGGTCTCGCACGTATGCCCCAGTCCGCATGTCCCACAGCTTTAGCGTACCATCGCTCCCGCTGACGACCTTGGTCTCGTCGTGCTTGAAGCATGTGATGGCTCCCCCGTGCGAGCCGAGAGTGTGTTTCAGCTCGTGGGAATTCGCATCCCAGATACGGAGCGAAGCGTCCGCAGCAGCAGAAACCAGATAATTGGGGGACGATCCTAGGAGGCCGACAAGGGATGTGTGGCCTGTCAGTGTGTGAAGACATTCGCCCGTCGCGACATCCCACACTTTGACGGTATTGTCCATTGAGCCAGAAGCGCAGCGATTGCGGTGTCGGTCATAGCCGATGCTGTAGACTGTGGATCATCAGCACCACACTGACATCAGAGGTTCGGTTAACCCTTCTGCTCGTGACCGGTGAGGATATGCTTGCATTGACCAGTAACGATGTCCCACACCCGCACAGAACAGTCATACGACCCAGACACGCAAGTCCGACCATACGCTGCCAGCGCACGAACTGCGAGATTGTGCCCTTCGAGGTGGTGTATATGCCATGGATTCTCGTCTGGCGGGACATGAGCGTCAGGGCTGACCGAGAACTGCGAAAACTATCAGCCTGGCAGCTGGGATTCGGTTGAGTAACTCACTTGGCTTTTAATGAACGGCGGTTCCCCCTTTTTAGGTAGTTTCCATACCCTCAACGACGCGTCCCTCGAGCCAGTCACAATCATCGGGTATGGAGGCTGGTATTCGCCCGTATTCGGGTCGAAAACCGGCTCGACGATCTGCAAGCATCGAACGGTCGAGGTATGGCCGTGAAATACATGCGCCTCAGTGAGAGTGTCGAGATCCCAGATCCGCACAGTACGGTCCGTACTCCCGCTGACCAGAGTGTCGTCCTTATACTCCAATGCCCAGACGCCACCCTCATGACCGTCTAGTCGTTTGCGCAACTGCCCAGTCGACGTGTTGTACACATTGATCGAATGGTCGTCCGATGCAGAAACAATCTTGTCCGCATCGAATTGAAGGCAGGTGACAACATTCGTACCGTGACCAGGGAATGAGGTATGCTCGGGTGGTGTGTGCAGCCAGTTGCGGCTACTCATGTGTCGACGACGATAGACGTGCTTGAGGGGAGTCGGTCGCTCCATGTCCAGGGTGCGCGCGGATACGGCGGATATCATCGGCTCATCTTCCACCGGAGTTCCCGCTCTGCTCGGCTTAGCCTTCGCCATAGAGTCTAGTATCTCGATTCGCTTCTCAACAAGGGTTTCCTCCTCCTGTTCCACACCTAGACCGATCCACATGTTGTCTTCGATGAGGCGTTGATGCCAGACGGCGCGCTCCGAATCGATCATCTTCCGCCATCTCTTACAAACCCTTGTGGCAGCAGCGAGACTCTTCGTGTCGACTTTCTTGAGGATCTGTACCGCGACCTCGTGCGGAAGCAGAGAGATGAAATCGCGTTTGAGAGCTGAAGATGCGAAGGCTGAGATCCGCTGTATGGTGGGCATTCGTGACCGGCGGAGTAGATGCATGAGGACCTGTTGCTGAAGCTTGTCTGGCAGTACCTCGAAGTTGGAAACAATCGAAGGAAGGGAGAAGAGCGCGGCAACTTCGACGCCGGACCCGACAGAAGGTGGAGAAGCAGTCGAACTGGACGACGCGGTAGATGGGCCGGCCTCCGGCTCGGGCGAAGGTAGTGGCGAAAGAAGCGCATTGCTCCCGTCCTGCCCGATAGCTAGCTCGTCCAGGCCACGTATCTTCTTCCTCGGAGGACTACTACGTTGGCGCGAAGTCGAAATATCACCTGTGATCGGGAGTGATGGAGTTTCGAAGGTCTCGCCCGCCCTGCTGGCTGGCCGACCGGACTCATGTGGCCGCTTTCGCACCTCCTTCCCCTTGACCTTTGAGAATGCCTGCACCAGACCTATCCGCTCGCCATCCTCTCGATGAGCCGCACCGCCGAGCAGTGTTCTCGTCCACCCTGGTCCAGCGGTCTGTCCGAGCGCTTCAAACTCGGCTGACGCTGATCCATCCTCTTGTACGACTACTCGCTGTCCGCCCAGATTGAGTGCGAAGATCTTGAGGTCTTCAGGTGTTGCTTCGTGTGCGAGCGGGTAGCACTCAGATGACAGATGGTAGGGCATGGTGATGTTCTCAGGCGGGGGGATACGGGGCAAGGGAATGGGCGCGAAGGATGTGGTGGTACGTGTCGTGTGCGTCACACTATATCATATCAGCGTGATTTCGGGGATTGAGTAACGCCTTACACGGTCTCGACGACGGCATCCTCCATCCTCAACATCGGTCCGCCATTCGACCATAGCAGTCCTTCAGTGGACGGTCCAGCAGCCGGCATCCGGCCATTCGCATAAAAAAGGTCGGTCAATGGCTCGAGCCTCGGTGTTGGGGAGAGTGCGGACATGGAAAAACAAGCGCCAGAAACTAAATCTGCGTCAGCCTTATCATGTACTGGCCAGATTGACAGTGAGAACGGAGGGAGCTCGCTGACAAAGGAGGTGGCGGATAGCCATGCCAGCAGGCAAAGGGGTCCGTTGGAGCCAAGAGATGTGCGAGGAGCGGAGCAAGGAGGTCCTGATCAGACGATCATGAGGGGCGCGCAAAGGGGTTGCTGAAAGGAAAGCCCCCACAGGAAAATCAAACGCGGTCGGTCGGGCGACAGTAGCGAGAAGGTTTCTGAGGCCAAGCCTCATGAGCTTATCATGCTGACAAAGTCGAAAGTGTGTAGGAAGGAGGGCTGACGACAAAATGATGGTGAAGGTGCGAGTCCAGGATGAGAGACTTACGGCGAGGGGCGAGATGGCGCTATAGCCTATTCCCGGACTGGGTCGAGCCCGGCTGAGAGACGATTGGTTGAACGATGGTTGTAGGCGTCCAGGTAAGACTCAGGGTATCGGCCAATATCCTGCATGTGACATAAGCAATCGCAAGTGAAGATCAGGGAGCGATTTCACTACTGACGAGTTCAAGAAGTCAGCCGCGAGGGTCGTCCCACCGCAGACCTCTCGTCGCTCGCTTTCGTCTCCTTTGTGGCCAATTGAAGGACGCAGATCAAAGCTGGACTCCAAGTCGGAGCGAGAGACTGCCTTGTGAGTCTATGTAGCAAGACAAGCGGAAGACATCGAATGGATGACCCAGAGAGGGACCTGAATTGCGCCGCTCACTTTCACTTCGCTGACTTCCGCGCGACGGTCATGCCGTAAGGAGGTGTTACTTCTTGACTTCTTGGTTGCGCGGGAATGATCCGCGTGGTGTATAGCAATAATCAGTCGCGCTGAGCAGATCAAGCATAACAGTCCTTCATTCCCATCCATCTGCTAGCGCCTCGACATTGCCCTCCGCCTTCCAGACGTCCCGTCGCACCATTGCTGCCACATACTCCCCAATCGCCAAAGAGCTGGTCAACCCAGGACTGTTGAAGCCCAGCAGTTCGACCAACCCCTGTCTATCGCTGCTATGGCGGAACATGAAGTCCGAGAAGCCAGATTTAGGTGATGAGATATTTGGTTGGATCTCCGTCGACTCAGGGGTGAGGAGATTCGGATCGATGTCCGGAAGGTAGTCCTGAATTGTGCTGCCAATACTGGCGATTCGATCAGATGAGGGGGTCGATTCACTTTCCAGAGCGTCGAGATCGCTATCGGAGGCGCCTAGTTGCTGGATGTCTGGACCGAAGCGAACGTTTCCGTCGACATCGAGGCTGAGCCGCGCACTGAGGTGGTCGACTGCGTCGCCAGGAGAGGGGTGGATAAGGCGAGAGATATTGTTGATGCCGGGACCTTTGTACGAGAAGTATGTGCCTGACAACCAATATCATTCAGCACGACATCACTCGCTTGACAATGAGTTCTGCCGCCCACCTTTTGAAGGCCGCATCTGCACCCGGTCACTGTCTGGCACGACCCCTTCGAGCAAGCTCGTTGCCCCGAGTCCAGCAGCATTCACTACCACTTCCGCTCGGACACTTTCCAACTCCCCCCTTTCGCCCTCGCCCTTCCCCTCCCAGCCATTCTCGAGCTGTACGACCCAGCCCTTCCCCTTTGTATCTCGATCGACCCGCACCACACGTGTACCGAGCATGACCACGCCATGCCCTCTTTGCTCTCTTCGTCCCTTCCTGACGCCAACAGCGACATCCTCCCGCTTGAAAAGGTAGTCGGACTCCTCGATCTCCCGTGTGAGGGTGTCCACAAGTGCCTGATAGTCCACGACCCCGGTCTCGGTGAGCAGTAGGGCAGCGACTGTGTCTCTCGATAGGTCCGGCTCCATTTCTAGCGCTTCTGATCCGGAGAGGAAATATGCGGGTATGACGGAGTTGGACTCATATGAAGCGGCGCGCGATTCCGTGAGGAATGACTTGTGGAGGGAATGTGTCTGGAGTCGATCGATGTATGGGACTTGAGAATTGGATGTCGCTACGATGAGCTGGGTAGAGGTAGACAGTCAGCTTTGGCAGGTGCACTTAAAATAAATCGTGCCTTTTGCGTCTTTTGGGAGGGGATGTCGAGTTTTGAGCATCGATCGTATAGGAGATCCCGACCTCGGATGCATAGCTTGGACTTGAGGCTTCCAATCGAATAGCTGTAGACGGATTAGAACCGCTTTGATCCGATGCAACAAAGACTGACTAGATGCCTAAGATTGGTTATCAGCCTTTGACTGGAAACGAAGGGCCAGAACTTACCAGAATTGATCACCTCCGAGCTTGGCGAACTATCAATCGATGGTCAATTCCGCTACTCGGACGCCAGCTTTACGAGCAGCCGAAGAAGCAAACCAACGTTTTCCCTTGTCCAACCTAACCCTGAAACCTGTCAGTCAAGCTCAACCACAACATTGTTCCCCACCTTTTCTCGTCGCTCAATCACAAATGTTGTTCGGTCCTTCCCGCAAGTATTCACTAACCCGGCTGCGACGCTGAGTCCTATAGCACCTCCACCGACCACCAGGTGATCGATTGAAGTCGTCGGAGGCTTAAAGGGGTAGCAATGCCGAAGACCTGTACGTGAGGAGGCCATGGCGAGCGATCAATGAGAGCATTTAGTTACGAAAGGCTACAGTTATCTAGGGGTCGATCGAAATGTTGAAGGCGTAATGACCAGCTCGCCTATCCAGCTAGCTAGCACGCCTAGTTGGAAGCTTCCTCGGACATTCATACGTCATGCATCTTCAATGCAGGTGCTCGAATCTTGACAGATTGACAGTCGGAGTCTACACTGTTCTGTGTGTCTGCTACAAAGTCCATAACCTTTGACAGGCATTCCGAGCCACGACGACGGCAACGACTCGATTGGTAGCGACGGCCCGCTATGAACAAAAAAGCAAGTCACACCGATCCGATCGCAACAAGACTCCGTAGAGTGACGGCTACAGACTTCACCTACACTTTACGTTCATTACATCCTCTCGACAATCCCCTCTCATCACTCTAGACGCTCCCATCAACGTCGCTCAACATTCCATCATGTCTGATTCCCTCTCCTCTCTCGCCAAGACCGTCCCTACTCTAAGGGGGACCGAATCCTTCACCAACTGGCGGAGGGCGAACACAGCTTATCTGCTCGAGAAAGGTGCACATCGAGTGCTCAAGGGAAGGGAGACGGAACTCCTCAGGGAAGTCCATTACATTCCCGCCGCACAATCCAACATCCTCTTGGCCGGCGGACTGCAGAGAGACGGATGGACAATCTACTTGCCAGAGCGCATGATGCGGAAAGGCAGGATCAAGCTCGACATCATCCAGAAAGGCGTCCTTCCCTATGTCCAGATCCGTATCACCTCTCCATCGGCCTATCCCTCAACTTCGAGTCTCAGAACCGAGGAGAAAGGGAGAGTTGACGGAGACGGATACGGCATCGGCGACGCAACGATCACGCAGATCATGCACAGACCCGGCGGCGCAGCTACTGCGTTCAGGGGAGAGATCAAGCTCGACGGCGAGCAGTTTAAGGGGAGTGCTGAAGGCGTAGTAACCAGCTCGCCTATCCAGCTAGCTAGCAGGCCTAGTTGGCAGCTTCCCCATCACCTCGGACATTCATACCTACATTCATATCTTGTATATGAACGTCTTGCATCTCCAATACAGGTGCTCGAATCTCAACACTTAAGTGCTTGGCACGTGTTTATCGACAGGAACCGGATCCGAAAGTATCAAAGCCCATCCCGTGCCTGATCCGGGAATGAGCATTTCGCGGAGTGGCTGTGTCTAACCTTCTATTATCAACCTCGACGACGCGAAGCCAAACACGTCCGTCGATAGATTTCCAGCGAGGTGGCATTTCGGTCTCGAACTCAAAGACTCTTTGGAATACGTACAAAAGATTGAAAGGCTGAAGCAGCAAGATGCTCACCCGACCAGCTCCACCAAGCGGTAAGTCTCCTTCTCTCACCCATCACCCAGCTTGTGGTGTCCCACACTCGGTGATTTTCGCGTCACAGACGCTTTTCCATCTTTCTCGACGTCATCGACTTCTGCAGAGTGTAACAGAGCTGACGGTACTACCCTTTCAATTTTGCTACACGTCACAAATCGACCCCTCCTTTCAACCTCTGATCACCGTGACCGACCAATCGCTCCTCTTCTATCCGACTTTCCTGCTTACCCTGCAATCTGGATCTCTTACGTCGGCCTCGTTCATTCGACCCGTCAATATGGAATCTCATCTACCCGCCTCCGAACCCGTCTCTACCGCTCCAAACCTTTCCACCTCACCTCGTCCCTGTGATCCTCCCTCATACGCTGTCGTTCGGAATGCAGGTCCTCCACCGCGATACTCAGCTATGGGGCGTCATTTGTTCTTCAAGAAATGCAGATCTGACCATCAGCAGATGACCAAGGTGTACCCGTACTCCCTCCGTCCCATCCTCATTGTCGCCTCATGCATCGGTTTCATCTGGGCCGTTGCGATGGGTACAGGCTCCATACGGAATAGGGGCAATGATGGAGGTCTGTACCGTCCCTGTACATTCCTTCGGCTATAGCCGGATATCGCCCCGCTAGAAGCCTACGAATCAGTCCGGGGACGCGCTGACTCGGGATTAGAGACGGGCAGGGAGAAGACCTTTGACTTGATCCTCGCTATCCTGTACTTCGTGGTCGGCGGTATCGAGGCGTTTACCATCGTTGTGGCGGTGGTTGTGAGCTACATCCATTCAGTCTTGGATGAGGGTGCTGATGTCGTTTCCGCATTCAGCAAAGCATCGCTCTCGCTCGAGTCCTCTTCGTCCTAGCTCCATTAAGCATAATCGTCTCATTCGCGGACCAGATCATCGCGATCATCACTCACTTCACTTTCAAGGTGAGCTATGACTGTTCCGCTCAGAGCCATGACACTGAAGCGGATGGCAGAGCGACTACATCAATCAGTGTGTAGTCAATACAACGGGGAAGACTGTCGAAGATGTGAATTCGCTCTATTTCGGGGAGCAACAGAGGCTGATCCCGACGTTAGGGTGATGGGCTCGATGCCGTCATGAACGTTACTCAAGCCGGTGAAAGTAAGTCAGTACCTTATTTCTGGTTGCTCAACTTACTCTAGCGTAGTCTGCAATAAGGCTTGGTCACGGGATTCCTGGTCTGTTTTCGTGTGGCTCATTGTATCCTTTATCGTCTCGGTGAGTCCCTCACCTTCCGTTCCGTTCAGCTCTCTTGACCCAGCCTCTCAGCTTCTTTTCGGCTCAATCGCCCTAGCGTACTATCGCCAGCTACTCGATCCATCTTCCGTCCGCCAACGAAACCCCGCCTTCCAGCAAAACCAGGCATTCCAAATGCAGCCTGGCGACTACGGCCCCCCACCTCCCAACGCCCAGCAACCATGGATGGTTCCGCCCTACCCCGGTCCAAACAACGCGTCTGCACCGCCACACTTCGAGAAGTCGGACTACCAGCCTGAGGCCGAGTGGGCCAATGCAGAGACACTGGCGTACGCGCCTCCGCCTGGACCGCCGCCGAGGAACCCGTTCGCGGATGGCTCCGAGTCGAATGTCATGCCCAATAAGGCTGAGGAAGAGGCATGGGAGAGAGCGAGGAGCGGAGGAGTCACTGCCCATCTCACTGGTCATGCGTCTCCTCCCCCCGCTCGGTCACAAGGGTATATCATATCGAATCAAGAGGAGGACGAGGCATGGGATAGGGCTAGGACGCGGGGTGTTACGGCTCACTTGACTGGCGCAGGTAGGGGCGGTGAGGGGCTCGTATGATTGTGTGTTTAGTGATACTGCGGACAACGGGCAGTCTATAAATATGGATTACAGGTGGGTATGCATTGTTCTTAGCTAGCTATATCGAATTTGGGCCCTCTTAATCGTGATGGAAGGTCTGATTCCTTGACGACCATCCTCGCCCAAGTTCTACGTTTGCTTCTGGTGTCGAAACACACCTCTCGCTTTCTCCTGGTGAGGGAATGAAAGCAGTCGAGTGTCCGAAATGCGAAGACCAGTCGCGGATCATCTATGCGCCCCATTTAGGTGGCGAATATTGGCCCGGTATGGAATCCGTATTGGTCGGCGGGTTTCGACTGTCGCATTGTAGGGCCATGCGAATTTAGTGTTCATGTCATGAAGTGATGCTTCTTGCCCCATAATCTCAGGTCGGCGTACTTGTCTTCCGTCAATCCCCTAATTACCGTCCTTTTGGGGAGACTACAAAGGTGTCACCTGGCGCCAAGAGGATGATCCGATCGGTGGACAGCCTGGATTGCGAGGGAAGCTCGAGGTTTGCCTTGTCGAGGACTGACTGTAACGAGGCAAGGGTGACATCTTCCGACGCTGGGATAATGAGTGCAGCAGCAGAGCCGAGACCGGTACCTATTGCCATGGCGTTGCAAACGAGGTCAGAGGTAGTCAATAGACGCTCGACTGTAAATCACGATTAGCGTTACACGACTAGCTATGAGCGGGACCAGCAGACTTACTTGTGAGAGGGTCCGACTTGACCCCTGACGAATGCACAATCACCTCGTCCTTCCCCTTGTCGTACTTCCAAGCTCCCTTTCGGTGGGGATGCGGGATGAAAAGATCTCTCCTCTCGTAGCCTCCATCCTCTCGATTCCACACGTACAGACACGGGTGTCCCGGACGGATGACCAACTCACACGAGCCGGATTCTGGGTCGAACGGTTCGAAGGCAGGTATCTCGCCGCCAACGGGGGTATCTCCAGTGCATCCCAATCGTCCGTTCTCGCTGAGCCGCTGTCCATCATTGTGCCCGACTCGGTGCTGGCGACCTGGAGGTGGACTTTGATCCCTCGACTCGTCAAGGCGTTTCCGGTTTCGGGTGACAGTTGTCCTCCGCTCACGCAGATCTCCTCGAACGCGAGGAGGGCCTCGATCTCTTCCGGATGCTGGAGGAGGAGATTGAGGATGAGCGGGACCGCGAGCATTACATCCGCCTTACCTTGGCCTGCTCGGATCGCGAGTATGACTTTCTCGGCGGTGAACGGCGCAAGGGGTGGAGGTATGAACACTGAGTGACCTCTCGCACTCGCGCAATGCGTTTGGAAGTAGGTGTAGGCGTTTGAAGTGGGCGTAAAGCATAATCTTGACCCAGGGTAGAACAGCGGAGGCATACTGCAGAATGCTCGGTGACGGAGGCATACTGCAGAATGCTCGGTGACGGAGGCATACTGCAGAATGCTCGGTGACGGAGGCATACTGCAGAATGCTTGGTGACGGATGGGGATCGGCTTCGGGTCGCCTGTCGATCCTGTCGAGTGGAGGATCAGTGCGATCTCGTCGGCTTCTTCCTCGGGGGTCAAGGCCGTTCTTTAGCGACTGGGATCCACCGCAACGTCCATATTCGAAGCATCGTCAACAGTGGCCCATTCTAGGCGGCGGTATTCCCCCAGTCCAGTGATCTGTGAGGACTGGTCATCGGCGCCAGGACCAATGAGGAGGTACGTCGACCCTGTCCGATCGAGCAGATTCTTACGGGCCGAGGGGGAAAGGCCGACCGATAGGTGAAGGGGAATATGACCTCTGTAGAGCATTCAGCTGCCCGTATCTCGGCAACAACCCAACGTGACGATCCACTCACGATCGTGCAGAACCCGGTCATTCACCCAATGATTCCCACCGGCCGCCGTGAGCACCCCTACCACCACCTGGTTCTCCTTTACTCTTTCTCGGCGGCAGGATAGCCGCACGATGCTTCGCCAACCGGATCATGATCTTACGAATCTCACTGAAGGCGTAGGTATCAAGTGTGCCTTTGTCGAGGTTGAGTGTATGGAGGAATGTTCGTTCACCCAGGTCATCGGCAAGGTAGTCGAGCAGCGCTGTGGTCGAAAGATACGCTTGTCGAGCTGATACCGGATCAGTCGCGTCTTTGACGAGAGGGTAAGCGTCATCGGGGAAATCGTCGTTAACCTGGTTCTGAATAGTGGTCATGGTCATATTCGCTGTGACCTGCAATCCATGCGGAGGCTGAGAATCTGGTTGCGCAACATAGGAGGAACAAAGAATTCGCTCGAGGATGGAGAACCTCCTGAACTCCTGCTATGAACCCTGGCGTAGGAAACCGACCCTCCACTGCAAATACACTTAATCATGCTTTAATTTCCTTAATGATGCTCTAATTCTCCTAGGAGTCTCGGGATTCTAGCTCTATTGTGCGAGAACTAGCTGTAATATTTCAAATCCCATCGAACAAAACTTCGACCACTGCACCAGGTGGAAGAGTTTCAAGCATCGAGCATTATGGGCAATTTGGCCGAAGGCCAGAAACGGAATCAAATTCCGAAACGGAATCAAATACCAAAGCGAACGCGAAACGGGATCAAACTTGCCTTTCGAATTGCGAACGCCCGTTTTTCTCCATCACGGCGTCATGTTCATACACCTCGTCAAGCTGTCCACGTATTGCGGCATGGTCTCCACCTCAATGTCAGCCGACTTTCACAAATCCTTTCAAGCCATCAAAGCCGGTCCGCCCCTTCTCTCGTTTTGAAGCCTAGCTCATGTCTACCTAGATATCCTCTCATCCCTCGACGCCCAAGACCCGTCAATCTCCGACATCTCTCGGAGACTCTCGACACTCCGAGTCGAGCTGAATACCGCGCTTCCAGCATTACCAGCGTACGATCAGAGGAGCTATGACCTCGTCCGTCCCCCTTCTTCCTGGCTCATTCCGACCTAGGCTGATGTCTAGGATTAGCAAGTCAAGGAGCTCGAGTCGAAGTTGACTTCGGTTCGAGCCAAGGAGAAGCCAAAGTCCCGCTTCGCATTCGCGTCATTACCATCTCCGACTGGTGCACCATCAGTATCACCACTTCCAACGATCACACGACCGCATATTCTAGCATCACACGCCGATGACCGACCGACGCCACAACCATCAATGTCCCACACCATATCCTCCCGCTCTCACGCGCACCTCCGAGCCCCATCCCTGCCCCTTGTCTACTCCACAAGTACCTTCACTCTAACCCTCTCTGACCTCGACTCATGCGTCATCAATTTCCGACCTAGCCCATCCTCCTCAAAAAGTCTTAGCTCTGAGCCAGTACCAGTACTTACCGCTCTGCACGCTCGGTCGTTAAGCCGATGTGTATTAATCGCGCCAGTGATGTCCGGGAGCGCGATGTTCTCGGCCGTCTCTGATTGTCTCATCCTTGTCGGTGCCCAACAGGTACATATCTTCTCACTCGCCAAGCAATTATGAGCTGAAAGACATGGTTCCGCATACATGAATCGAGGGATTCTTCGGCGCTTCTGCACGTCACGAGTCTGCCTGTTATCGAGCACTGTACTGGTCTAAGCTTCGGGGGATATCCCCCTTCACTCATGGATGCAGAAGTCGTATGTCCACCCGACTAAATGATCAACACCGCTGATCAATAGCCAGAATGGTCAAAGCCGGCACCGTGAGGTGCAGGACTTTGACTGGGTGCGAGGAGGGGCTTCACCGAATTGGCGGTTATTGGGAGATGAAGAGATTCCGTTTGGGGATGAGGAAAGAGATTTGCTCGACGGCGAGGATCTAGACGTGGATGGGGTACTTGCCCGCTTGTTACCGCCGGCACGATGAGATACATAGCATACAACATCACTCGTCTCATCTGCCAAAGCCAGGTCATATCTCCAATATGCTCACTATCTCATCAGCTCAAAACTCATCCAACGAGCGAGACTCACTAGCTCTCGCCCGGCGACTCGCTGCAGTCTCTTCCCCTTCACCTTCCTCATCAACCACGACCTCCCCATCCGCATCCGCCTGTCCCTCGAGCTCCGCACTATCCGGATAGTCATCCACCTCCGGAACAACCGCAGTAGCCGGAGCCGACCTCGTCCCTTCGTCCCCTAATCTTTTCCTCAGCTGCTTCTTTACATAGTCCACCTTGATCCTCTTATCCTTCGCCTCTTCCTCGGCAGCAGCTGCTTCCATGTTTTGTGCGTCCAGGGCGAAGTTCACGCCGTATTGGGGCAGGGCGCTTGTCGAACCCGAGGTTGATTCCGCGAAGTTCTCATATAGGTTCCGACCGGTATCATCGCCACGGCCTTCTCCAGACCTGACAAACATCAGCGGACAGTTTGGAGAGATAATGAGGATACTGACCAAAAGTGGAAGGCTCGGGTCATGACACCGTAGCTGGTCGGCGTGATCTCGACGAGGTCCCCTCGGGCAATCTCGACTGCTGGCACCTCGTTTGGCGGCAGTCCGACAAGGTATGCGAGCTAAGTGGGGTCAGTTTGCAGTCTGCCAAGACCAACTGTATGACCCACCAGACACCGGATGACAGATGCATGACCGATGTAGAGCAGGTCATCCCGCACACGTTCCAGCTCGAAGATACATGGCTCAAGCCGTACTACTCCCAATCAGCTAAGTCCATGACCAGCTGAGGCCAGCGTACCGCTTAGGTCGTGATATGATTCCGCCCGCGGTGCGCGATGTGCATAAGGGTCGGCGAGGAACCGCTCCCATTCGTCGGGATATGTCTCCATCGCCTCTTGCGCTGACATGCCATCCCATACCCCTCTATTCCCATCAGCACTTCCATCCTGAGAATGCACAAAGATACGCACGGGTTGATCTCGCTCATAAAAGCTTTCTGCTCCACCTTGTAGCCTGAGTGCACGAATGGCCATGCGGTGTGGTGGGCTCGTCGCCGTGCGGACGTCCAGATCTGGCTGGATCAGCTGTCTTATTCCTTGCATACGACGAAACTTGCCAGAAGAGGGTTCTCATCACCTAGAGTCTCTCCAGCGGTACGTCGCTCCTCCCGAAGCGCCTTGCGTCTTGCGACAACAGCCGCTTTGAGACGCTCTGCGTATTCCCATCCTGCAGGTGACAGATCTGAATCCGCTTTGTAGGAATGCTCAATAAGCGATTGGCCAGACTACGGCTCATCAGTAAGGTCTTTGACTGGGTAGACAGCCCTACACGAGCAAAGTAGATCGTCCGGGGTCGGGTATGGATGTTCATCAGGAAGAAACAACACCTAGATTGCAGATATCCTGATCTATCAGCCGAGTCCCTCGAGTAGGACATACCCTCTATCCGGTTGACCTCGATCCGCTCGCCGACATTCATCACCTTGATGAACGGTCCTTCTTCCGCTGTGACCGTGTCGTACACGCCCTCCTGGTCTCGAATCCGAGACCAGTAATCTGCCACGGCTCGTTCTGCATCCCATCCCGCGTACTATGACCATCAGCGGACTCTCTCGAGGTCGGATAACGTACATCAGGTGAGGAGAGCTTGACTGAGCGGATGTTGGCGGTGATGATATCTTCTTGATCACAAAGAGACTCTGCAAAAGATCAGAGCTGGGCAGAAGAGAGGGACGTTTAGTACCTACCCAAGAAGATGACATGCACGCCCCTCGACTCGAACTTGTTCAAACACTCCTGCCTCGCGTTGATATCCCCATTATTCGCATCGTAAATCACCACCTGTCCACCTTGTACCGTGAAGAAATCCCAGATCTGGTCCTCTAGTTCCGCCTTGATCCGCTTGCGCAACACGTTGGTCGGTTCGGATCTCGGTGCTGACCCCCTCGTCAATGAATCGTTCCTTGAGGTAGAGGACACATACATTTGGTCTGGAAGTAGTCCGCTGGGACGGACTTGGCACCGCCCAGCATCTTTCGACGGTAATCCCCGAGCGAGTAGACGCGGGTCTTGACGCCTAGCCAACGGAGGTAGCGCTCGAGTGCTCGAGAGATGTGGGTCTTTCCACGAGCTGCAGCGGTACATCATACTAGGACGGATGGTATGGTGGACTGACCTGGAAGTCCGACGGTGACGATGAGAATGAGTCCGGCATGCCAGAGTCGACCGGACTGAGTGACGTAGAGTGGTGCGGCCATAGTTGAACGCGTTTTGCTGGTGGAGGCACCTTCGACGGCGAAGTGGATCAGCAAGCTTCAGCTGCCTCTAGGGGTACTTTGAGTGAGGCCGAGGAGTTCGAAAACCCAAAGGTTTGGACTGGCAACGAAGCGACACGTGGGTGCCACGCGTCGGTCTGACGACTTTCCCGGAGTTTCTTGCGGTATCCTACCTCCAAGCAGTCTCAAGTGGGCAGCTGAGTGCACGAATGTCGACAGCGGACCTGGAGCAGCTCGCACGATGGCGGACGCTCGGAGCAAGACATTCCGAGGAGGTCGTGGAGCTGGCAAGCTCGGTGCTGACGTCTGGACGGCTCGGGGATCAAGGTGCTTCTTCCCTCGGCATTCTCGTGATCAAGGAGGGGACACTGACGAGCGTGTTGTCGGCTTATAGAATGGTCTATACGAGAGCAGCTAGCCATTGCAGCCCTCGACATGGGGCAGATCAAGCTCGCTTCCGTCAGTCTCGATCCTACCCATGGGAAAGAGCTGATATCCGAGACAGGAGCAACTCGATCTCCTCAAGCAACGTTTCCCGCTCTCCCCACGAGTGACCCTGCTCTTCGGACTCCGGCTGGAAGCCTCGAACGATTCCGATGGCGCTCGTAAGGTGTACGACGGTCTACTGTCTTTGGACGAGACCAATATCGTTGGTCTCCCTTCTTCCTCTTGCAGACCGTATCACTGATGCGTGGCTCGCAGTCTGCCCACCAACGTCTGATAGCCCTATCCATCTCCTCCCCAACATCCACCATCCCCCTTCTCCAGAAATACCTCGACACCTTTTACTCTGACCCGGCGGCATGGTCCCTCCTCGCCGAGCTGTATGCGGACCAAGGACTCTATGGCCAAAGCCTGGCCGCGCTGGGACACGTCATGGTCATCCAGACTTGGGACAGTGGAGCAGTCTGTAGAGCCGGAGAGACGGCCTATACCATGGGGTGAGGCGGACTCTTACTCGAGAGGCAGAACAGGCTAATATGGGGGCAGGGACTGGCAATTGGCGCTGAAGTCCTTCTTGAGAGCGACGGAGATGGAGGCGGATCCGTCGAGTTTGACATCAGAGAAAGGCACGAAGAGCAGGTCGTGGTGGGGTGTCAAGCTTGTCCGTTTTCCGTACTCCTTGATGGCAAAGCTAACATCGTTCGAAGGTCACGCGGCGATCACTTCAGGAGCAAAGAATTGCAGAATCGGCGGTACCGCCCACGATGACGACCAGTTTAGCGCAGCTGGAGAAGCTGGACGAGCTCGCCACGAAACGCTTATTAACTGTCGGAGGAGCGGGGATGGGAGTTAGGCGGAAAGTCTTAGCTGGAGAGAGTGGGGTGGATACAGTACGATGACCATGCATGAGTACGAGGACGGTTCATGGGAACACCTGCCATCCTTTCATCCACCCTACCACCACCTCCACATCTACCACAAAGAGTGCAACATTCCTCTCCCCCTGTCACTGGCTTTATCTCCTCGGGAGATGACATGGATGCAACTGACTACACAGCCAGGAGGAGAGGAGAGGAGGACCGATGTAGAGAGGAATGTTGGTCCTCTGGTGGTAGAGGAGGGTGCAGTGGTAAAGTGGGTTGAAGTAGGACAGAGATTCCCATGACTCCTCGTCCCATTCTTGGGTGTGTATAATGATGTGAGTAGATGTGAGATCTTGAGCCTGACATTTAGACACTGCCACAATTCAGGCTGTGTCCTTTCTCGTCCGTTTTCGCCCTGTTTCACGTCGCATGATCCAAATCCCATATAGACTGCCCAGAATCTTGCGCCATGTCCTTCCGCTCGGCCTCGCGACTGTCTCGCTCCATCCGCCCCACACTTCCCTTGGCTACTCGAACGGCGGTGGTCGCCCGTCGAGCTGCGAGCAGTCATGGCGGCGGTTCAGGTGGGAATGACATGCAATGGGCTCTCGGTTCGGCCGTCGTCTTCATCCCCCTGGTGAGTTGCCCGCATTTGATGTTGCATTTCGAGCGAGAGCGAAATCCCTGCTCGCGGATGGCTATGATGGGGCAATAGGGCTGATGCGTCATGCTCAACCAGGCCGCCTGGATCTTGATGCCCTCCAACGAATCGCACGAACACACCCCTTCGCACATCCACACCTCCGAAGCGGTCGATCAACACGGTCGCGTCGGGATCCAAACTACCCACGCGGACGATACGGGTACGGGAGGGAATGAGATGCCGTCCAACAACCCGGGGAGGAAAAATGAGGGCGGGGAACAGTTTGAACCGGATGAGGATACGAGTCAAGGGGGTGAGGATGAGGGTGGACCTAGTAAGCAGGATGTCATGGATAGTCTCAAACGATCGGAGGTGGGTTGGCGTTTATTCGGTGGGGCAGAAGGAGGCTCATCGGGATAGAGGACGAACGTTCCGAGAGCGGCTATGAGTGAGGAGGTGAGAGGGAATCAGACTCAGCATGAGAAGGATGAGAAGGAAGGTGGGGGAGGTTCAGATGAGGATCTGAAGGGTGGCGGGGATGAAGACGATGCGCCTAGCCCGGAGGAGATTCAGGCGAGCTTGCATCAGTCCGAGGTGAGTGACGATGACAAGCGAGGTTGCGAGTTCGCTGACTGGAGTTGCAGAACGCAGCTGTGCCGAGAGCGGCTATGGCAGCGGGTGAGAAGTAGGGTGGAAAAGCTAGCTATCAACACTTGAAGCAAATGATGAAGCAATCAGACGACTTATTTACCAGGACCAGCTTGAAACGCCCGCAGACGTTAAGTAATGAAGGGGAACAGTTCCCCCTCGGACGCTGGCTACTGATGGGTATATTGCTGCATACACGAGACCTCTTACCTGAAACTAGCATGACTATACAAAGTGGACTCACCACTGCGGCACCTCATTCACCTGTGCGATCGCCTCATCAAACCCGACCAACCCCTCGTCCCGTCTGTCCTGCTGCAACCCAGCACTCCCGAGTGCCCCTTCAAAGAGCCTCTCATTGAACAGCACATGCCCCGACGGCGTCTGCTGACCATCAAGAGACCACTCCCTCATCCTTGGATCGACGCCCTCATCATCACGCCTGTCAGTGCCCATGTTGATGGTGTGACCAACCTCACGCGAGCCCTCGAGGAGCGGTGGAAGGCGGTACCCGGCTCCCGGCGGAGGGTCGGTGAAGTCGTAGCCCGCGGGAGCTTGGGTATGGTAATACTCCCCCCGAGCCGGATGGGTCTCATACTGATGACCTTGGCCATCGACCGCATCCCAATATTCTACAGCACCATCGTGCCAACCCATCCCATCGTATCCGACATTCATCATCCCATTATCGATCGGCGGAAGGCGATACATCTCGCCCTCAACAGCTGGACCAGGCGGGTACATTCCCTCCTGAGGCGCGAAGCCCGCGGGCATGACCGGTCGACCTTCCAGATCGTACCCCATAGGGATGTACGACTCGTTCATGGCGTACTGCGCGCCTGGGTGATGCGGCATGACGTTGGAGCGACCAGCTTGTTGAGCATTGTACATCGACATGTTGAGTAGGTTCGAGCCGAAGAGATTCTGGCGCATCTGCTTAGCCCTGGCTTGGGCACGTTGGGCTCGCATAGCCCCCTTGGACAATTGGCCAGCTTCCCTTCGGCGCCTGTTCAAATCAGCTTGCCACCGCTAGCTGTTTTGCGGCAGACCTACCTCCTGCTGCTACCGCGCGTACTCCCTTCAGCCTCGCTCTCGCTCGCTTCGCTGCGCTGCGACATCTGATCCTTGATCTCCTTCTCCAGCGCCCCACCAGCTTTACCCTTGATGAGCGCTTCGGCCACCGCGTCCACCTTGTCGTCTTCGGCAACATCCTTGCGGACGCGACGGCGGATGATATCAGTGCGCCTGAAGACGGGCTGGTAGCGATACCCGGGGTACCTGAGGATGTCAGCCGCCAAAGTTCGGGAGGGAGGCAGAACTTACTTGCGCTGATGCTCTTCCTTCTCGATACGCGCTTGCTCTTGGAACTGCTGACGTACTTCCTGGGGAGCCTCTCGCCACATCTTGGCAGCCTGAACGGGAAATCAATATACGGCACCTTCAGCAGGGGCTAGGACTCACGACGACTGATATATTCTGATGTTTGACCTCGACAGTCGTTGGGATGAGGTTCGAGTCGGTCACATGCTTCCTGAAGAGAATGAAGGCATTGCGAGCGCGCTTGATGTGTCCGGCGGGTTGCTAGGTAGCGTCAGTCATTAGTAGGTGCAATAAGCGAAAGAACGAACCTTGCGAGCATGGCTCTTCTTTGGCCTTGGCGGAGGTATCCCCTGTCCAGCATCGAATTCTGGATCCGCGTACCCACCCAACTCGTACCCACTCTCGCTAGAGGTATTGGTACTGATGCCTTTAGTAGCGGCGACGTAGCTCCCGAGGTCAGTCATTGAGCTCGGCCTTGACATGTCGTATTGATTTGCGTAGATTCCCTCCATGCCCAGACCAGCCGGGGTGGATGGGCTTTCGGATGATGCGGTTGGCGGCTGACTGTCGTTGACCCCGAGGTTGGTCGTCTGAAGGCGTAGGCCCTCGCTATGGCCATGGGGGACATCGACTTGCGGCACACCCCCGGGAAGCTGAACTTGAAGTAGTTGCTGCTGTCCTTTGTCTAGCTGTCTTGCGGTGTTCTGGCCTTCAGCAGCGAGGTCAGTCTTGTCAGTGGAGATGAATTGGGCATTGTCAGATTCCCCTTCAGCATCGAGCAGGTCTGGGTCGATGATAAGCTCATTCGCTACATGGCGAGGGGGCGAGCCATTTGGGGTATGAGGCCTCGATGGTGCGGAGAGCGGACTTTTCGAGGTTCGGGTTGGGTCACGGGTTTGCCTTGGCGGGGTGATGCGTTTCTTAGGGCTCACCGATCGACGTTTGCCTATACGAGGCCAAGACCATTCAGTCAGTGATGCAACAGGTCTACGTGAATATCGAAGCTCACCGTCACCAGCGCCACCGAGAGCCTTCTGTACAGACTCGTCGCCATACCCACCGATACGGTACTCGTCAAAAGACATGGTCACAAAAAGGAGAAACAGAGCTCAGTAAGCTTTGCTCTTGATCTGTGAGAGGACAACAACGGTTGAATTGGAGACAACGTTGAATGGGAGGCACGATTCTTTATCCTCCTTGTCTTGTGAAATAGACAAGTCGATGGAAATCAAAGGGTTTTCTGGCTACTAGGACGCTCTTTTGAGTGCGCGGACGGCGAGTATGAGCTGGTACATCCCTTGGGGATCGTAGAAAGGAGGTCGAAGGGGGCTGAAACGCCTCCTGGTGTGGCGGAAGTCGGGGGAAGGGGGACTAGGGAGCACCGATAGCAGGTAGAGGGAGCTTTGCGGGGTAAGGGGGAATATGGGAGGCAGATCTGGACAGTGTTCGGATGGAGAAATCCTTTGTGGGATCGATGGGCAGCCGGAAATGACGATAGCGACGTCACAAATCGATCTTGAATATCGGATAAGAACGAATCGTGTGGGCGGAATGCGCGAGCGGATCTTCACCAAGCAGACAATCTTTTGCAGATAGATATCTCGTAGATGGAACTGGACGTGACTCAGCTCGGCTGACCTGGATCAGCGAGGAAAGGTATTAACCTTCATCACTTCAACAACTACCAAATCTCGCTTCTTTCCTTGTCCCAAACGCCCGCCCTCCAAGACACATCATTCTTGATCCTCGCCCAACGTTGCTCGATGTCCGGAAACACGTAAATCATAAAGCTGCCCGCGAGATTCGGTGCATGCACCCTCGGGCAAGTCTGCTTGGGGGAATTTCGAACCGGGCTTGGCTAAGAATGCGCTGCCCTGCTCTGCGAGGTATGATATCAGCTATGAACAGGCTCGAAGGGTTTAATCCACCTTGTCGGCCTGCGTCCGTGTCCGCTTGCGCTGTATCAGAATTCAGTGAAGTATCATCGCGGCTTTTTCGCCGAAACGAGTGCACACCGCACCACGTGTCACCGCTTATCACTCGTCCGTTGACGGGGCCAATGGCCCTGGTCTGTCCTTGACCTCTAGTATCGTCCTTTGATTTAGTCGTATCAAACATTATCTTGAAGCTCCTGACCGTATCCCGGCGGACGCTCGATCGAAATGGAGAAGCCGCCAGCGATGTAGATTACCGAGCTGAGATACGATGACGACGATGACGACCATGACCGGTTCGCCAAAGCAGGGACTCTTCTCCTCACTCACCCTTGGCCGTGCCTCCCGAACTCCTCAGCCGGGTGAGACGCCAACGCCTACCCATCCCCTCCTAGCTTCTTCCCATTCATCACTCAACCTGGTCGCCGACAATACGGACGCTGGACCATCTCAGCCAATTACAACACGGCAGAGCTCCTGGTCCGCCAAGACGGGAGCAGGCGAGGCGTTGAGCAGTCTACCCTATAAGCCTCGGCAAAGGTATGGTGGAGGATTAGGGTCGACGGGAAGCGTCAGTAGTCTCCCTTCCTCTACGCCGAGTAATGTCCCGTCAAACGCGATGCCAACGATAAAGCCGGCAACTCCCACGGGTATGCCAGCGCCACCGACCACATCGACATCATTCGCTCTCCCTGCCTCCGCTTCTGATGCCCTGGCTGCGATAGAGCAATCAGTATTCAGCTCCTCCTCTGCGGCCGGCGCTTCCTCCGCGACCGCTCGACTACAGCTGCAAAGTCTCAAGGCAGCCGCACAACTTATTGGACTAGGTAACGGGAGCATGGGCATGTCGATGATAGACGCGATCTTCGAGAAGAGTCAAGCGAATCGATCGAAGACAACGGACCGGGACGATTGGAGTGAGCTATTAAGCGTATTGATGGGCGGGAAGGTAGTGTCATTTCCCTAACCTCGCTGTCGTCACTGATATTGTCGCGTTCGTTCGCCAAGCAGGCTGTCATACTCTTACCTTCAACGGTCTCTTCGTTTCTGCCCGTCACTCCGCAAATGCTACGAGATCATGTCGCGGTGATCTCGCCACCCATTCCTTCGTCCTCCACCTCAACGAAGACCACGACCGACGTCTCCGCCGCAGGCGGGGAGAGGGAGAGCGTTTCAGTGGTAGTCACTCTGTCCGGACTGCTGGGAACACTGAGGGGGTGGGTGACAACAACACTTACCTTGGACACGGTGAGGCTGATCCTTGTGCTAGATCCAGTATCAGCTTCGAGTCCTCCCTTCCCTCGGAATCGCCACTACTAGCCATACTCCGGAATTCGGATCTCCGCAATCCATCTTTGTCATCTCTCAGACCCACGCACACTTCGCTTCCCATTAGCCCAATTGCGTTCCCGAACTACACTCTATCGGACAATAATACCCTTCTACCTTTCCCTCCATTTCTTAAAAGTGGCACCCCCGCGAGTGCGGCGGATGGCACAGACAAGGAACAGGAGAAAGCACCGACCGGCAAGCTCGGCCGCATCTATCCTTTCGCATCCCTCTTTGCCTCGTCCACCCCATCAGCGTCATCCTCGCCAAAGACCCCTGCCCCGCCTGTTCCTTCGTCGCCCCAAAGCACCGCTCAAGCGAGTCTTGCTCCCGAACGTCCCCTATCGCCCCCGCTGTCATCGCGTGATGAAAGCAGCCCATACCATCAAAGTCTCGCCGTCGCATCGGCAGGCGAGACCTCATCCATTCACTCCGATGCGACTGCCGAAGGCTTCCATGTTACCGCATACACCGTGTCTCGACCTATCCGATATGCCGAAGTCCACAAAGCGCTGTCGAAGGCTGTGCGAGCGTTCATACGAGATGAGCTATCGAGACTGCCCGACAAGATCGTCGATCGCGTCCTTGTGCTTGCATTGTCTGGTATCTGTCCAGCATTAGCGGGCAGTGTGGGTCAGGATCTGTCCAAGGCGAATCAGAGCAGCGATCGTGACCGGAGCGTCGGCCTAGATTTCCGCGATCCCATGCTCACAGGCGAGAAGCTGCAAGATTTCGTTGAAGGCGTTTACGACGAGCTCATGTTTCATCACCGGGCAGATTCCTCCCACATCTTCGCGGAAGGCTCTGGATCACGACGAAAAGCGAGTGGTACGATACCATGGTCGAAGGGCACTGGCGGTGAAACCGAGACTGAGGCTGAGAAAAGGGATCGGAAAGAGCGGACGAGGAGAGCGAAGGAAGAAGTGGCGGAGAAGGAGGCTACTGAAGGTGCTGAAAGGGTTGAAGGGGTGCTCTGTCGACTGCTCTACAACCGGTAAGTCTGTCCTCTAGAACGAAGACGAGACTGTCGCTCAATCATCAGCCTGTTCTCTCCACTGGAATCGGACGACGGCCGCCATGACGAGGCACTCGCTTCGCGCATAGCGGCTCTGAATATGCTTGACCTCTCATTGGATCACCTTGGTCTGATGACGCGGCCAGACGAGGAGTCAGACGACGGGGAAGGACCGATTGCTGAAGGCTTGTTGATCATCATTGAGCAAATCGGTGATGGTGAGTTGAGATCACATCCCTAGGCTAGGGGCTGCCTAATCAACTTGTAGAATTACAGAAGCTGTCGACGCCGAGCTGCTTGACGCCGAAAGACAAGGCAGACGTGCTTATAAAGGCACACAGAATCGTCGTAGGTACGCCTATCTCTCTCACGTTGCTACTTCCCTCCATGACATCCTCAAGATGGCCTTGCCGAGCTCCCACCGATCGAGTTGCGACCTGAAGGCGAACCATATAGGCCCTCCTCGCGCCCTCCCTCCCATAGGCCGTCCCCGATCCCACATGTTGTATCTGCGATGGAAGCACCGATACCGCCTCCGACAGACACCCAGGAGGACTTCCAATTCCCTTCTCTGGCTATTCCCACCTCATCGCCTGCCCTGTCTGGATCATCAAGCCCAACGCCCCTGCCTACCTCATCCGCCGCCTCAGATCCCCTTACAAGCATCGCTGAAACGATGGAGAAGACGTTAATTCCTCTGCAGCAACCTGCAGCCGACTCAGTGCCGCATTTCGTCCTCACAGACCCCGCCGCGTCCTCGGAGATTGAGAAAGCGATGACAGACTCGGTCATGACTGTGACCGCACCAGGCATGAGACGAGACGTGTCCGCTGAGTCGAGTAGACCCTTGAAGGCGAGCACCTCCGGTGCTGACCTCATCCTACCGATCATCATCTTCGCGGTGGTCAAGTCGAATCCGCCGCAACTCGCTTCTCAGCTCATGTTTCTGCGGCGATACCGCTCTGCTATTTGTTTGACTGGCGAAGCGAGCTACGCGATTGTCAATCTGACGGCGGTGGTCGAGTTTCTGGAGCATGTGAACCTAGCGGAGCTCGGCCTGGGGGACGAGTCGGATAAGGTCATCAGGTAGGCAACCCTCTGTCCTTTACCTGACGAGCTGACTCGGCGAATTCAGTGTCGAAGACCTGTCCCCAATCGGCCTCAATTACCTGGACGATGGCAATGCGGACGCAGCAAGCATCGCGTCCGCCTCGTCACGCTTGCGCGGCCGCGTTTTCCAGGTCAGCGAGTTGGCGGGCTCCGCAGCTGGATCGGCAAACAAGGTGATCACCGGGGTGGTCGATTCCAGCTGGACCGCGTTACGAGGCCTCATCATCGCTCAGCCTGCTGGAACGGATGGGGTCGAGGCCGGGGAGACAGCGCAAGCCGTGGCTTCAGCTCCTGCTTTGCGACAACGTCATCCGTCCAGCTTCTCCCTCGCGAGCGTTACAGCTAGCGTAGCGAGCATCGCCGCTGCCGCCGCAGCTTCCACGACTGCCGCTCGCAATCGCAATCGCGCCGACTCTCATGCATCAGCTATGGTACCCGAGCATCAATGGGGTGGGAATCAGGAGATGATGGAAGTCGCTTCCCGGCCCGAGTCGATCCGAGAAACCGGCGAAGACCACGCAATACACTCTAAGGAGTCCGAGAATACCGATGAAGAGTCAAGCGATCGAGAAGAAGAGCATCAACGCCGCGTGAGCGATGCGAGGAGTATCAGGAGTGTGTCCTCGATGCTGGATCATGAGGCGAACAGGGCGAGAGACGAGGCAATGGAAAGGGTCAGCTTAAATGATCGACTGGCCTCCATAGGTGTACTTGGGAAGACGGGTACCGCGGAGTCTGCGGGTCCGATCACATCCCCTGAGGTCGTGCCTAGCAAGGTAAGCTTCGGTCCCCTGTGGAAGCGCAGACGTTAATGAGCCCCGCTCAGCAGACGAGCTTCCTGGCAAGCCTCACTAGCGGACGAGCGGTGTCCGCTTCGCAAGGTGGACGTCGCGGCTCAATGCTCAGCGGTCCCCTGTCCGACTCAGTGAATCGGTCCAAGGGGGAAGGCAACGCCTCGCCATCCGGCAGCTTCTCTTCGTTGAACGCCTCTGCTGCTAACCTGGGATCAGTCGAGCCGCCTATCGAGCGCTTCATGACATGCGAGTCCGATTCCCCAACCCCAGTCCGCGCTGACCTTGCTCAGGCGAAGCGGGTGATATCCGATTGTCCGAAGTAGGCATTCTTCTGCGAGATTACCGGAGAATTGGAGGTATCGTTGCTGCGCATCAGGCGAAGCAAGGTGTACCTTTCAAGTCGGATGCATGATACATAGTTACAACAAGACATAAGGGTTCGCATTGACAGGTAATCATTATACTTGATATACACCAAGAAGCGGAATTACTAATACCACGCCATGAAATTTTCGCCCATCTGCGCAAGCAGATTCGGCGCGGTAGCCTGAGAGATGAGGGTGACGATAGCGTGAACGACTGGAGGAGCATCGGGGGACTATTTGCGATCAAAGACTGTCCAGGACCGCTGAGTGTCACTCACTTTGTCCTTGTTCTCGCCGATGTAGCCCATCATGCCGGCACGTCGGATGAAATTGTCTACATTCTTGTAGACCTGAGTGGTAAGGGGCATCTCCGGACGAGGCTCCTTCATGTACGTGTTGTGCCATGTGAGGATCTGTGCTCGGTGATCAGCGATTGTGCACAGTCATCGACACAAAGTGACCTACCTCATCGCGGATGAAGAGACTGAGTGTGCCTGCCAAGTCAAACTCGGGCATCATAAGGGATCTTGAGATCGCAGTCGTCGCGGCAGTGACTACACCCTCGACGCCGACGCGAGTGATGAAGTGCTGCATATTGGGCGTAAGGCGGAAGGGTACCGACTCGCTCGAGCTGATCAAGGGTTGTCCCTGAGCGAAAGCTGCGTGGAGATCAGTCTGCCGTTCAGTCGATCAGTCGATCAGACAAATCAGCTGACCTGGGAGGATCTCTGTCATGTACATCAAGCCGGTCTTGCGACTGATATGGAAACGGCTTGGAGTACGATTGCTCAACGAGCAGACAAAGGTGAGGAACAAGACAGTGGCGGTCTGTAGAGCGAATTGCTTCCGCATGAGCCAGAGGCTCTCCGGCGTACCCATTGCCATGATCATATACTAGCACGTCCTCAGCGGTTACTCGTCGAGAGCGCCGAAACCAGCTCACATTTGTCAGGACGGTCTCTGGCACCATCTTCGCCTGGATCTCCTCCATAATCTCCGCTTTGAGCTGTACGAACCTCTGGTCACTCTGCCAAAATCAGCTCAGCGCCCCCAAGTCGGAACTCACCCTCGGAATAGCGGGGTCATGCAGCTGTTTCACTCGGTCGTAGAAGGACATGATGCCGTCCTCGCGACACATGTTTCGACTAGAGCAGAAGGCGTCGAAAATGTCCTGAAGGCTGACGTAGGAGGAGTCATTCTGTACGAGTCGGAGTTGGGGCGCAAGTGCGATGGCGGTGGGGAGGTGGAACTGCAGGTTGCGTCGCCGCGATTCCTTCCGCTTGCGCAGGACACTGATGGTCAGCCGAGGTCTCGCGGATCAAGCTCACCTATTCATGATCCGGAATAACTGGGTGAGGCGTTCTTCCCTCCTGCAGTGACGGGCCGCGGGCATCTGGACGTTGAAGGTATGTAAAGATCCATTGGAGCCGACCATACTGATGCGCCGGAAGCAATGTCCATGACCTCTTCCGAGTTCTGCTTTTGGCGAGAAGCGAGTGATCTTGATCAATTCGTCCCCTTGGTCGACGTGCTGAGAGAGTTCAGCAGATTCCCAGGATGACACAATCGGCTCACCTGAACATATTGACCAGGGATTTCCACGTCATCGAACTTCGCATGATGGAATTCGATGAGGTTACAGCCGCCCTGATCCAATGGTTGGCTCCGGGGTCGAACGTCGAGGCTTTTCTCGTACGTGTCTCGCCAATATTGCAGGCGTTTGATATACTCGCGAAGCTTAGGCATGTCCTTCATGAAGTCTTTCTCGATGGCGGCCTTGATATACATCAGCGTCTATATTGGCCAGCAAATGACTACTCCTACCTTGAGATCGCCAGACAGGTTGTTCGAGAACTTGGTGAGATTGTCCTTTGTCATTGAGCTGAGCTCGCCATCGTCATTCGGCACACCACTTCGTCCGCCCCATTGCTGAAAGCAGTCAGCTCATTATTTCACACGAAGTCTGTAAACGCACCTGCAGCGCATCCGCCAGGAGAGCAGCGAAGAAGCGGTAGATATCCTCGTCTGAAGACGGCTTGGCTCGGAGCGAGATTTGATCCACCATCTTCTCCATGGTCAGCGCGAGGAGCGGGAACGCAGTCTTTAGGACGTTCATGACTTCTTCGACCAGTTCCCAAGGCTGACGGGGGCCAGAGGGTTGCGCGGACCCTGGTGGTGGCATTGAGCCGTTCGCAGACGTCGCAGACGTCGGATTACCAGGGTTGGAACCCGTCTCGTCCTTCACGTCTTTGCCATCTTGTTCTGCTAAGGGCGTCCCTTCTCCGTTTGCAGCAGCCGATTTGCTGCTATCTGTGGCGCGCTTGGCCATTGCAGCACGGCTGTTGAGGTGCTGACGCTTTACGTTTCCAAAGTCCTCTCGCGCTACGCGAAGATGGTAGAATATTGCCTAACAAGTCAGCGGAATGCATCTCTCTCTACTCACCTGAGGGAACATCTTTGCGATCCGCATGATGAGCAGACGCGCCTGCTTCGCCTCTCGGTGCGAGAGTGAGAGGATGAGCTGAGGAATGAGGGTAATCCAGTACCAGATGACAAGATCGCCCTTGTAGTTGTCGAAGGCCTTGGCGATGGTATTATTGCTGTCGTCTAGTCCAAGGAGCCATAACACCCGGAGCAGCAGGCCGCGAGACTTGTGGTTATTGTATAGCCCAGCGGCTTGCAGGTAGCACGACACCGCGCTGGACGCCAGCAACGCGCGATCGCGAGCATAGGACATGGCCCACTGCTCGTCAGTCATCTTCGGCTCCCCGGCCTTTGGTTCCGGTGGCCCAGTAGCGCTGAACTCTGGTCGCTCGCGGTAAAGCTTGTCGTTAAATCGACCCCATTCTGCCCACGCTTTCGGCAAGGTCATGTCCATCTGGATGGCATGAGCGAATTCAGCGTTTGCGTCCTCATTCTGCCCTAGCCGAGATATGAACATGCCCTTAAGTGTGAGGAACTCGGCTTTTTGACCCGGAGCGAAGTACATCAGATTCGTCGTACTGATGTTCTCCAGCCCGTCGTTGAACTTGTCGGGCTTCTGGAAGAAACATAGGGCCTGCTCGCGGAGCTTCAGGAAGGCCTCGGAAATCTCAATGTTGGGCAGTGCGTAAATCTTGTTGAGGGCGACGCTACAGACGTCGAGCAAGCCGTGCCGACGAGCGACCTCGCCAAAGCGGTTGATCATCCATGCCGTCTCGTGATAGCCGCGGAAGCCATATGTTGCGGTTTCGCCCTGCGGAATGAGCGGGACGTATACTCGCGTAACCGACTGGAATACGTGCTGTCGCCAAGCGAGAAGATCGCTCCAAACCATGATGTCATCCCAGAAGTTGGGTAAGCGATCGCGCCAAGTCTGGAAGATCTGCTTGAGGTCGGTGTTGACCCTGATCTCAAGGTTTGCCTGATTTGTCATCGACAAGCTGTCGAAGACTTGAGCCGCCTCTCCAAGCTCGACACATTGCTGGAACATTTGGAGAAGCGGGAGATGTGCCGCAGTGATCTGCGAGGGAAGGCTGACCCACTTGCGGAGCGTAACCTGCTGGGCTTCGTCGAGAATCCGAAGGAAGTCGTTGGGTGGCTCGCGGGCGAGGTGTGCTTTGAGCAAAGCAGTGAATGCTTCGAACGTCTTCCTTCGAGGTGTCGGGATGTCTGCGACACGATTGATATTGGTCTCTATCATCTCGCGATCCGACGAACCCCAGTCGGACAGTCGCCAAGCGCACTCGAGAAGCAAATCGGAGTCTTGATCAACCCGAGCGAGATCGGTCAACGACTCCCAGTGCTGAAGCTTTTGTGCAGACAAGACCCAATGATCCTCCCAGAAGCAGTATTCTTCCTCGGTGAAAGGCAGTAAGCCATTCCTTGCCTTGAGTTGAGCCTGCTCATACATCTCGATCGCACGTGGCCACTGCCCATTCTGCTCGTAGGTGAGCGCCGCTGTCGTCTCAGGGAAGGCGCAACGGCCTCTGGCGAGGCCATAGAACATGTCATCCTCAGCAAGCTCCGCGTACAGCTCGCTGAGGGCGCTAGCACAGCTCTCTCGCAATCCATCGTCCGGCCGATAGACGTCGCTGAGCTTGGTCAAAATCTCGAAACCGGCGTACCATGCGTTGAAGGTTTTGGCTAGGTATTTGATGAGGAGCGGAGGGAGAGTGATTGATGGAGTGCATGGGAGAATGCCGTCGAGGAATGTCTTGATCACATTGGGGCGCATCTCGACCTGCTTGCTATGGAATTCCTTGGAGAGCAGTTTGACGATATAGCCGGTGAAAGCGGTCTGCTGAGGTCGAGTCAAAGACGACCAGCAGAAAGGGAAGACGGCGACCCAAAGTTGATGGGCAAGGTCGTGATCTAGGTGAGCGAGATTCCGTGCAGGCAGTATAAGGTCGCCGACTAAAGCCTCTTGAGCCATGACCGCCATAGCGTCGGACTCGAGAACCTTCTCCAGTGGACGCCGAATGAGCGGCTCCACATGATCGGCCGTCCCAAGCAGCATGCTCAGAATCTGTGGGATCCAGTAATCGTCCGCAAAGGTATCCCAATTCTGAAGTGAGTAAAAGTACTGCAGTCGCCCGTCAAGTGATCGTGGTAGGCTTTGCTCGAGCTTGTCGAGGAATCGAGTCCGTTGAGAAGAACTTCGAGATTTAGCCCCGAGCAGGAACGCCGGTTCGAGTCGGTGCGTGATATCGGTACCGCGCAAAGCATCCAGTTCGTAGATATCGTAGATCACATCGAGGTATTTTTGGAACAGGGATTCGTCTTTGTGCTCAAAGGCTGCCATCTTGAGAAGTAAGCTGGCCTTCTCCTTGCCATGAGAGCTTGGCTCGGGATCATCAAGCACCCATTGCCGGATCATGTCCAGCAGATAGCGACAGAGGGTGAGGTTGGTAGACCGGTCGACGAGGGTTCCGAGGATACTGATGAGATGGCGACGTTGATCCTTGAGATCCGCGACTCTGTCTCGAATGATATCGAGAACAGAGATGATCAGGCGATTTGCTGGATCCGGCCCATTCGCCGTCTGCACCTTGACAAGATTCGCCAAGACCCTCAGTAGACCGGCGCCAATCGTCTCAGCCTGCAGCTGCTGTTTGGGCTGCGATTTCAACCAGGATCGAAGGAGGAAAAGCGTGCCCGGTAGGTGAGTGCTGGACCTGAGACTCGCGCTGAGCCCGTCGGTGACCGCTGTCTGGACAAATGTCAAGAGTGCTTTGCCATCGGTATCCACTTCCGGCATTTCTTCCGGCATCTCCTTGAACATGCTCTCCGTCAAGTCTTGCACGGTCTCGTGCAGACCGGTGTCATCGAAGACCCAAACCTTCTCCAGCAACTTCGTCAGAAGGCCTAGGTTCGACCTGACCCATTGCTCGTCCCGTACAGCAGCAACGGCAGCTATTACCTCGGTCGAGTTCGCGACCATGTTGATGCTGTTCTCGTTGATCTCCTAATGGGCAGTCAGCTCGGAGAGCTAGACAGAATAGTCCCACTTACCTGCGTCATAGTGCGCTGGAAAAAGCCCAGCTTAACATGAACGTTCGGTAAGCCTTTCGGGCCGAGGATCTCTTTGAAGAGGTCCAATGCACGTTTGATCAACCCGCTGCGGGCAACAGGGTCGGGCGAGGTCGAGACCAGCCGCAACAGGTGCGCCGTCATCAGCTCCCGTACATGGCCAGGTGCAGCCCATCCTCCTCCACTCGTGCTTGATCCGACGGTTCCTACTCGATCAACCCTTTGCTTCTTCGAAGGAGACGTCTCCGCCGAACTTTGGTGAGTCCTCCTTTCGTCCGCCTCCATTGCCTCCGCATCTCGCGTGGCTATACGTCGCTTCTCCCAGTGGAAAATAAGCTCAACTATATCGACCGTGAGCTTCTTCAGCTCAGGAGTGGCGGTTTGTGCAAAGGCGAGCTTGGAAAGCGAGTTGGCGACATGCGGAATGTACAGCTCCCGATAGTCGTAGAACAGATCCGGATGGTTGACGAGTAGCTCGCAGACGGTGACGAGTTGACCAGTCGCATGACCTTCCTCAATCAGAACGCTCCGAACCCGTTGCGCCCATTCTGGCGTTCCGGACCCCGTGGGTTCACGTGATGGCAGCGACGAGGCGAGCATATCAATCGCTTGCCTGTACAGGGCCCGTTTTTCGTTGTCTTTGAGACGTAGCAAACCGATCCACGTAAGGCGGACGAACTTGAATGGCGTCTCAAAAGTCGCCATGAAGCTCGCAGTAAGGACGTATGCCATGAGCTTGACTGTCGGCTCGAGAAGATTGATGCCCATCCAAGAAAGCTTGAAGACATCCTTACGAGTGTCGCTTACTTTGGCACTGCAGTGCTGTACGAGGAGTGTCGCAAGGCTAAAGACCTCGATGAGGAGACTGTCTTCCCGCTGCTTCGCCGCTGACGGGGCACCAAGTGGACGCCACATGAGTGAAGCGATCTTCTGAACCAGGGAAGAAGACACCAGCGACCCATCGTTATCGGGATTGGAAAAGTAAACCCGCAGAGTTGGGTTGATGACAAGCCGGAGAGCATTGGTCTTGTATGTCCAGGTTACGTTCTCGTCCTCGTAGAGGGTGAAGAAATGCTCGATGATGTCGCGTCGGTATTCTACAGAATCCTGTAGGGCGGCCTGGTTGTACAAGAAGAACGCAACGTATGACCGCTCGAACGAGCTGCGTATCTCGAAGGCTTCGACAACGTGGAATAGAAGCGGAATATGCTGCTGTTGCCTGAGGCTGCTCATGAACATCTCAAGTAGCAGTGCAGGCATTTGTTGGAAGTGAATGCTAGACATATCGACTTTCGACTTGCGCGACTTGAGGAGGATCGATCGCCAAACGCCGACGAGAGCCTCGAGGACCGGTTCCTTGTCCGACAGCCAGGTAGGCGAGGTGCGGGATAGCTCGCGGATGAGATTCAGACCCGGAAGAACGAACTCGGTAGCTTCCGGATTGGCGAAGCAGAGCTGACAGATTTCTTCCGCGCGAGATGACAACGCTTCGACCAATTGTGGAGCATGACCGGAGGCAATGATGTTGCGGAATGTCCACACATATCGAGGATTCCGTATATTGTCAAGCAGATTCTGTGCACCTTCGGTGTAGTACCTATTGAGGTATCGACCGAGATTCTCGGTGAAGGGGCCGGGAACAGATTGATGCAAGAGCGCCTCAACGTCGACGACGTGGGTTGTCAGACTTTTCAAGTATTGAACAGCTGTCGAAGGGAGAAGGCGGAATATGTTGACAAGCCGTGTCATCCTGGAAATGTCTGCATTGTCCTCCAAGGGAGAAAAAGCTGCTTTCAGAAGCATCTGCTGATCGCCCAGAGTCTCGAAGTGATCAAGCAGCTTTACACCGATCTCGACCTTGAAGTAGTTTGTCAGGAGCTCCAGGAAACGGGCGAGTCCATCGAGGCCGGAAACACTCAATCGCTTAGCGTCGGCTAGGTTGACGAGGATCGGGCGCAGACCCGATTGCAAGACATCCTTTGGCAGCTTATTCTGCTGCTGCAGAACGTCGCGCAAACCTTCGTGGGCAACGTCGACGATCTCGGCGTTCGGAGAGTATACGTGCTTGAAGTAGACCTGTATAATTCTGAAGGTCAGTTCGAGGATGTATTGTCCGACTTACCGAGAGCGGACTGGAGCAAGATTAGGCTTGCCCAGAAAGTCAGGCGTGGCCATTGCAGATCGAAGCAAACGTAAGCACGCTATGCGTAGCGTTTTGAGCCATGCGTCTGCCTTATGTGTGGCCGGTTTACTGATTATGCTCGCATCATCTACGTCCGCCAGAGCTAGGACCTCATGCAGGAGCCGGACGAACTCCTCTGTTGTCTCAATGATCGAAGGCCGAAGCTCCATGAGGTATGTGACGGCCTCGATATTGCCCACTTGCATTGGGATGGGCAGCGCACGGAGAGGCTTCGAGAAAATAGGTCCAGCACTCGCGTCGAGCAGTTTCGATTTGGCTGTACTGCCGATCAGATCCGGAACCGCTTGAGAAGTGACATGGCCCAGAATCTCAATGCACTGCTGAGCAGCGCTTCGACTGAGAGGACTCTGACTGTTCAATTCGATCACAAGGGTCTCTGTCAACCGTGGGAGCTTTGATCGCCCATCCTCGTTGGATTGACAGGTCCTGATGAGGTGTTTCATGAGTTCGACAACCTCCTCGGATGTGCTGGGCGCTTCTTGTGGAGCGTCGCGTAGACAGAATAACAGTGCACGTATGAGGTCGATCTCCAGGTCAGTCAGGAGCTTGCGACCGATGTCGGGTTTGTGAACCAGAATGCTAATAGCTGACACACCGGCCATCTTCCGTGACCAGTCGCCTTCGTGACATAAGCCGACAAAGCGATGCGAGAAAGACTGGATCATGCGGTCCGCTGATCGGCTTGCGTCTATCTTCCCGGAAAATTCCGGGGTCGCGGATAACGATCGAAAATCGGTGACGATAGTGGCGAGCAGCTCTCCGAGACCGGACCGCTCGCCCTGCTTGGACTCGGCCAGAACGCTCACGAAGCAATCGGACAAGGCGTGCGTCAAAGGCAGAAAGCGCTTCCTGCCCATATCTGGGGTGTACTTGATGACCGTCTTTTGTCCGTCCGTCCGATTGAGTTCAAGAGCGAATACCCGCCGACAGAAGTTGCGGACGAATTCGAGAGCCTTCTCGGATACGCCACTCTGACTGCACGCAAGGAATAGCCCAGACATGGCTGTTTGAAATGGCATATTTCCTTCGGGATTGGGCGTATCCTGGTGTCAGCCCTGATTTACATGCTTGACTTACTTCCTGGAATACTGTGAGTGCTGACAGCATCAAAACCTGTAAACCATCCTCCGGATAAGATGAATTCTCTTCTTCCATCGCCGAGCAAGCTGTCGACACTAAAGGTGCCAGCAAGAGGCGGTGTCTTTTACCCTCGAATGAGATCGGTGCTAGCAGGTCCGAGGTGGTCGTCCGATAATCCAAGTTGTTCTCGACCTCCTGGAATCGCCTGTTCCGCCCTCCAAGCTTCCCAAGGATCTTGACGGCAGCGTGTGCATGATTGCGATTGGCTGGAATGGGTTTGAGTAGTTGATGCAATGCCGACATCAGCTGACGCAGCACTGGGCCCATCGTGGGATCGAGGAAGTCGGCAGTGAGGTTATCGATGCAGAGCTCGAGTGTTCGGAGACCCTGGCTGATGAGATCGGGTCCTGCGCTCAGCGCGTGGACGAGGGGTTTCATGAGGTAGCTGAGATACGGTAGAAGGTTGGTGAGGCGGACAGGGACGGTGAGAGTGAGCTCGACGAAGAGATCGCGCTGAGCATCGGTTGTGGCATGCTGCAGAAGGTAGGCCAGCGTGTCGAGCATCTCCTGCAGTATCGGCAGGACCTCCTTATACAATGCTTCGAAACGGCCTCCGCCGATAGACCTATGAGCCCACCGTCAGCGCTAAGACTCAGTACCTAGGGGTCCACTTGCCTGAAAAGCGCCCGGAGAATCTGGTAGTAGATTGCGGGATCCTGAGCTTTCGCAGCATACGCGAACGAATTCATAATAAGGTTCTGCAGGCTTGGGACAAGCACCGTCTCGTTGGTGGCGATGTACGTATTTATGGCGAGGAAGGACATCTTGAAGAGGCGAAGAGTGAGGGCGGCACGAGGCTTCTCCAGGCTTCCGAGCTTGGTGAGATGAGACATGAGGTAATTGAGGAGAATGCCGACGAGCTGGTGCGAGACAGACTCGTGGGTGATGAGCATTTGGAGTACCGGGAAGACGTGCATGTTGGTGATCGCTTGCTCGATGAAGAAGTCCATATGGCTTGACCAGACCTCCGAGAAGACGTGGGGTCCGAAGAGAAGAAGGATCTGGGATAGCAATTCAATCGCCTCCTTCGGCTCTCGTGGATCCCGATTGCCCTCGAAGATAGCCAGACAGCGAAGGATATGCTCGAAGAATTTACCGAGTATCTCCCCGTCTGGCTGTGGCGGAGGTGAATCCCCCTGCCGGGTGTACTGCAGTAGGGTGCGGAAGGTGTGGAGGAGGGTTTTGAAGAGATAGCGAGCCTCTGCCTATAAGTCAACAACAGACAAAGTTGACAAAATCGTCCTGACTGACCTCGACAAAACGCTTCAAAGGACTCATGCGCATACGCCACCGCGTGCACAGGCATGGCTTGCTCGATATCCCGCCATCCATAGATTTGCTTGTCGTCTCCGCTGGCATCTTCCATCGAGACATCGCCATCTTGCCCCACCTCCTTCGCCTTGCCCTTGCCCTTGTCTTGCATGCTCAGCGCCTTTAGCCGGTCATACGCCTCGGTCATCGCCATCAGCTTCTCAAGCGAGCTGAAAAACATGCTCCGCATGATTCGCGTCGCCTCTGCCGGATCCCCTTTGCTGTGAACCGAATCGATGATGGTGTTCAACAGTTTAGCGCACATGGTCTGGATCGAGCTGGAGAAGGTGGCATCGTTTAGATTGCAGGAGAAGACGTAGACAACACGGGCGAGTTGGTCGATTGGGAGCTCATTTCGGACATGGTGAATGAGATCTGCGACGACTGAGTAGGCGAGCGGCCTGCGAGGGTAAGCTCAGATCCAGAAGCATAACTCACCGTAGCGCCTCGCGGCTCGAGATGCCAGTACCAACTAGGACTCGCTCTTCCAGTAGAGTATCAATATACGGGATGAAGGATGATCTGGAGTCGACGGTTAGGATGTGCCTCGTCGCAACCAGCAATTCCTATTATCTGGTTAGCGACCATCCACATCAGCAAAGAGTGAACACACCTTTCTCGTCCCCACATCCTCTGGCGGGCAGTCCCGCAGAAGTCTCACGCAAGCTTCCGGGAAGACCTCAAGATAGTCCTTGATGTTGCCCTGCGAGCCTCTCAAGACGTACGCAAGGAATGCCATGGTCTGCGCAAGCATTACCTCCGGCCTGCATCTTTGCAGATACTACTCACCTTCACCTGCGCCTTGATGAGCTCCGCATACATATCCCGATTGACGATCCCGCTGGCCACTCCCACGAAAATCTCCCCCTTCTCCTTCGCTTCGAGGTATGCGACCCTCTGCGGCTCCGGTTGAATGTTGATACTCTCCATGACCAGCGGATAGAAGTCGAGCATCGCTGGCTGCATCACCGACTTGTACGTCTGGAAGATGAGGACGACAGCGATGGGACATTCGGTAAGGACTTTGGGCGAATGAAGAGCTCGGGGCAGCATAGTGTGGGAAGACGAGGAGGCCTGAGGAGGGAGGGGCTGGGCGGACATGTCGCTCGAGGGAGTGACAGGGGCGGGAGAAGGAGCGGAGAGAGCAGGAGCGGTGGACTAGACCAATGAGCTGGATCGCGAAGGTAAGCAGCAGACTCACCGGAGGTCTCATCGCTCCAGCAGATCCGAACTCCTTCTCCACCACGGATTTGGTGTTCGCATACATCTGCTTCACCAGCTCGAGGAAAGGCTCCACATAGGGCTCAGCTTGTTCCTAGCGGAGGAACGCATGAGGAAGGTATGGGAAGCTTAGGAGACTCAACGAACCTTATGGCTTCGAAATCCATCAATCATCACCTTGATGCACAAGAGCGCATTCTCCTCATTCTCCAGCCGCAATAGCTTGACCATAACATCCATGACCGGCGCCTCATGTTGTCGAAAGGGCTCATTGTGCGGGAGTCGCTGGAGAAAGGCGAGCAAGGTATGTCGGAACCGCTGATCCGCGTTGTCCTTGTTGAAAGAGATCGCTTTCTCGTCACCAAGGATGGTGAGGAGAGCCGGGATGAAGACGGAGAGATACTTGTCGTAGAAAGCGAAGTCCCTGTTGCTCTCGGCTGAATCCCGCAGCTCCGAAGCGATTTCCAGCTTTCTTCGAGGTTGAACGGCTGCATCAAGCAGCTGGCTTGCTAGGTGCTCGCAGTCCGCCACGGTCATAGGACCATTGCTACTGAAGCTCAGCGCCGGCATGATGGTTCCTCCGCCTCCGCCTCCGCCTCCGCCTCCGCCTCCGCCTCCTCCCCCGACACCGCCGCCGCCGCCACCTACAGCTGACGGTGTTGTCTCGAGGGTCGGAGTTCCGATCAATGGAAGGGGGTGAGGTGTCGCAGTCGAAGCTTTGCGAGGACGACCGGACCGATTGACGGACGGTGTGGAGGCCGCCATTTCGGGAAGGGTATACTGCGGCTTAAGCTGAGCAGGGACAAAATCCCTGCTCACTTGCCCAGGATGATTCAAACAAAGTCAAGAGGGTTAGAGAAAGTTGGTGGCAGAAATGTTGACCGACGCGAGGGAACAAATACATTAGGCCACTCGAGAATTCATCCGGATTTCGGGATTATCGAAACGCCGGAGAAGCATTCTTGATTTATTAGTTATCGCAGAGCCGGATGCATTTGGCCGCATGCATCGGCGAAAGCCTTCGCCGCCTTCCTTACAAAACATCTTCGTATCAAACCTCATGTCGATACACCCAGGCTCATTACCTTCCAAACACCTTGAGCCAACCCTCTAACCGAGCCAGAACCATCTTACCGAGCTGTGTGTAAGACAACATACTCCGCAGGATCTCCTCTTTATTCGTCAATTGATGACGAAATCGGTCGTGCGCTTGTCATGGCCTCTCATCCTCGCATCTCTCCGAACGGCCCTCCCGCAACTACGACTTCGACCCTTCCCCCCCCCCACCCCCCACCCCCCCTCCCCAGTTCTCCACTCCATCGACTCACTCTCCAGCCGCGACATCTCCTGGGTGGCGTTTACCCTGGCTCCTGATCTCCTTATGTGGTCCTACCGATCTGCGTAACTTTAATCACGATCAACGGCTGAAGCGGGCACTCCACCTGTGCAAGCAGACAGCTCACGGCAGAGCGGATTCCAAATCAGACTCGTCCCCGAAAACGACGAGACAAGCTCGGTGAGCTTCTGGCTCAGCAGGCTATGGATCGTGTCGGGATGCGCCAGCGCAGTATAAGATCATGGGGTCGGCATTGTCACCACAGCTAGCGGAGGTCCATATCGGAGAGCCGCGTTCGGGTAGCGAGTACACAGGAACCTGAACGCAGCGCATCTCAAGCGCGAACGAAAATGATATGCTACGTGCCAGCTTCCCCGTCATTCGATTTTCATTTCATACATGAACACTGATGAGACACATCACTTACCACGCCTCCCAGTCATTCCTGCCTGAAGTGAAACCTGTGCAGAAGTGAACAATCACCTACTTGCGCATGCTTGCAAGGTAATTGGGCAGGTTCTGCTCAAAGACATCGAGACGGAAATGGAGACTCTTGTTCTCCTCGCGGGAATTATCATACCTTTTCTTCCAAGTGTCTGCATCTGTCCTCGCGGCCGCATTGTCGTCCTCTTTATCCGCCAATTCCACAATTGCATCGTGCAATTTCTGCTGAAGCATGTCTTTGTCGTCCTCGAGCGTCTCGATCTCGCTTTCGAGGCGATGGATTCTCGCAGGGCTCCTGCTCTACGAGGTATCGAGCAATTCCTTCTCTTGCTCCTCCTGGCCCTGCATGAAATGGGCACTCGAGTAGCCCGAATCCGAGAACTTGTCATGAATTGGTGCCCTGAAAATCCTGTTTGCGCCTTTCGTCGACATCGCTTTGGAAGACTGTGTGGTTTGTGAGTCAATGTATGAAACGATCTGTGGGCGCGGATCGGTCCTGCGCATCTCGGATGTCAAGTTGAGATTCTCAGGGAGAGTAGCATCACGGGTCTGATATGACCTTATACCCGGGGGAAGATCGAGGATTTTGGCAGCAGTTCTGCTCTCCGGGTCATCGCGCATTTCCTTTTCCTGTTCCGCATTGCCCTTCGTGGTTCGGGCACTCGAATACCTCGTAGCCGACGGGGTGTCATGCGATGGGACCCTGCTTTTCCTGTCTGAGCAGTTCGTCGGCGTCATCTTCGAAGAGTGTGGCGATGTGAGGTCGCTGGAGTATACGATCTTTAAGCGCGGATCAGTGTCGCGCGTCTAGGTGCAAACTCACGGTGACAGTCCGAGGAGGAGTACCATCAAGGGGTCGGTATGACCTTGTACTCCGGCGAACCACGATCGGGCGTTCGCCACCCGAAGCTTCGCCCGAGTCGTGGTGTAAACCGTACGACGAGCCATTTTTGGTGGGGTGGAATTGGGACGTCGGTCTGAAACGATATAGATGATTGTGGGTTCAACGAGAAAATATGTTGAAGGGAACAGGAGAGAGAATAGCGACTGCCTATACATATGGCGATCAGCAAAAGTCCGATAAACGTGTCCTCGCAACGCTGAGTGGAGATCAGAAAGGAGCGTACTCACACAACAAGGAGTGCCAAGAGGCGCCTTCTCGGACGTCCCCTGGAACGGGCATGGAAGATATGAAATGCCTTGAGCGCGAAGACGTGCAGGATCCTTTGACAACAGAAACGATCTTCATGATCAACGGTCATCCCGTGATGCCGAAATTCATCTGTGAAATGTCGTACAAACGAGGAGAGAAAAGAAGAGGATTGGGATCAGTGTGGTGGGACGGAAGTCTGTCACGCCTGCTCGGATCGTACAGACATGGTTTCCAATCTCAAAGGAGCGCATGTTAGCCTGCGACCTCTATGAGCACCGCAGACGCCAAGACTGTCTGTCGGAAGCTACCTCTTGCCTTCATCCTCATTGGCTCAAGCGATCGGGGGCTGCCTTGAAACGCTGCAACACGTCATCGAGCTCTTGCTGATCGGCCTTATCTGCGTCAATATCCTGCAAGACGCAGGAATTCATGTCATTGTATGACAAATCCAAGCCGTGAGAAGAGGACATTGTCGGGTTGCCCTCGTTGAACGAAGCAAGGATGAGAGAGGAGTCGTTGGTGATCGTAACCGGACTTGGACAGGGGATGATCGGGCTGCCCCTATCCCAGCTGACAATACCACTGGCTGGATGCATGCTGTGGTTTGAGTCGACTTGGCTGGTCGTCGACCTGTCCTGGTTGGGAACGATTACCGAGCGAGTCGAACCCGAGACCGAAGGCGAAGACGTGACGATGAAAATCCGGTCCTCGAGTATGGTCAGCCTAAGTGAAGGCCACCTTGCTTATCCTCCGACACAGAGTTTTCGCTACTCTCGTTGTAGCTGAGAGCCGAGTCTTCGGGGAGATTGAAGTCGCCCATGTAAGTCGAGGGCCCGAACGAGGATACAGAATGCAACATATCAGAAATGATTGCAGCTGGAGTGGGGAGTATTCCAAGGACGTGATAGTGTAAAGAATGATCGAATGCGCTCGGAAAGTGCGTGCATCGTTCGCAGCCTTCCAACCACTTCATCGGATGCGAGAAGGGAGGCATGGGGCAAACTTTCTGCGGAGATGCCAGGCTGCCAAATCCAGGCCGACTGGCGAATTCCCGTCTCCAGCGGTCACTTCCCACACGACCCCACAGGCTCTCTGGCCATTCGCTCAATTCCGCCATAACAGATGAATGTTTGCTCTACTCCTCCCAGCTACCGCTCCAGCTGATCGCAGCGGTCGGGACCCGATCGGTAGACACAGCTCGGTCTCGAAACAGCGATCGAGCGGATTTGATGAAGGTCACAGCGGCCGGCGCCTCCGGTACGACACGTTTTCCACGCCGAAGTACCATATGGGGCTTTCGAATGATGGGCCTACGTGCGGTCCTGCTGTGCCACTTGCGTCAGACTCTCCTTCAGCGCCCTATTCTGCTGCTCCACGTCGCCTCTCCTCCACTCGGACAAGCTGCTCGGATTGACGATCCACACTACCGCCTTCCCATCCTCAATTGGATCCCGTGGAAGTCCTTCGGTGACGCCCATCTCCCGGATCACCTTGCTGATGGCGCCACGATTGTTTGTGAGGACCGTCATGCCGTTCTGAACTCCGGCGGTGAGGGTACGAAGGGTGTGAGATGAAGGGAGACGGGAACCAGGAAATATCGTGATCGATCTCTTTGGGTTCTTGGATCGTCGGACTTTGGCTGGAATGGCAGGAGGAGAGGCGGCGCGAGGTGGAGTTCCAGAGTTCGATGCAGGTTCGACGAGGTCAAGCATGGTCTGGCAGACGGTGACGAGACCACGTTGGAAGGAGGTCAGCGCAGAGTCTCGAGCTTCGCCTCTTTCGTTATCCAGCACGCGAGCGCGAATGTCTCGAAGGATCCTGGCTCTGCCGCTCCAGCGACTACCATCCCAGAACCCTTCGCCATCGAAAAGCGCCTTGGCCCTGGCTTTCTCGATGTCACCGCCAATGAGGTCGACGATGGCCGGTAACCGGTCTTTCACCTCTTTAGTCACCCAAAACTCCAGGGGTCCGCCATCCTCTCCCAAGGCTGCCGAGAGGCGCTGCTGTATCTCAAGGATCAGCGGATGCCGGGACTCCCAGTCAAGCTGATCTGAGAGATCCTTGGATACATTCGTATGCGGTGCCAGCTCGAGTGTACCATCAGCGGAAAGCTGAAGCGGTCGGAAGCGAGCCTCTAGTTCCTGGTTGGTGGTCGGCAGGGCCATGTGTGTCGATTCACAGCACAGAGCCACCACGACTGACAGGTCAAGGAGGATCCGTGCGGTCGGTACGGCCTCAATCAGCTCTTTCCTCTCCGGTAGTGGACCCTGTCGAGCACCGAGGACCAGTGAAGCACCGAGCTCCTTCACCGCTGAAAAGGTCACAGGGATCCTCACGTCCTGGTGTCCCCCTTCGGGACATTCTTGTAGTCTATTGAGGACGTATTTCACCCTAGGTGGTCGAAAGCCTCTTGGTCGAGGATAGGCTTGCGCTGCGCGGACAAGCAATTCGACGTGTGCAATGATGGAATTGCTCAAAGGGGGTGTGGATGGGCGTGCACATGGGTTCTGGTTCGGTCCGGTGGACGGGTCTGTATCGTAATCCGAGTCGATATACGAGTCTTGTTCGCGGAACTCGGCCATAAGGCGGGCCTCCTTGATCCTGAGACATATGAGCAAAAGATGATCGATGCAGTAGGAATGACGTACGTGTTGACTTTGATCCACTCGTCACCACCTTTGGCGACTACATCGATCTTTGCCTGTCCCTCGGTACCGCAGTCGAGCAGTTGAGAAATGCACACTATGGGCCATTCGGCATATCGGAATTCGTCCCAAACAGCAAGGAGGTGCGGAGCATTGGTGCTCAGGTCATTGACAGGGATCTCAGAGTTCAGTAGCTGCGGTGGAGCAATGCAAGTCAGCTCAGACGCCGATCGAGGGTCGGATGATCGGCGCAAACATGGGAGACGATCGCCGTCGAGCCGATACTACAATGACCTTGCGCCCATTCGGGCCGATCGAGCGGAGCCCACAAAGAGATCCTTATCGGCTGCAATATTCAAGCTCACCCCAGACACATAATCCCTCTCCGCCTCCGCATGGCCCAAGAACTTCTTCAGCCCAGTGATAGCCCTCTGCTGATAGTCATCAGGGTGATGGTGATCGATGATCGGCGCCTTATACACTGCGCGATCGACGTCTTGATCGATGAAACCTCGAATCGATATACATAGATTCTCGAGTGTCGCCTTGAGATGTGAGTGCTGCTCCTCTGTCGACATGAGCAGGAGTGAAATCCGCCGCAACAGGCTCCCATCCTTTCGCTTGTACTTTCTGTCACGTGGTACCTAAATTCTATTGAGATTTCGAGCACCCTTTAGTGAAGATGCAAGACGTTCATATACAAAGTATGATGATATTATTGTAGGTATGAATGTCCGTGGTGATGGGAAAGCTGCCAACTCGGCCTGCTAGCTCGCTGGATAGGCGAGTAAGATCATACGCCTTCAACAAATCCCCTAATCCGGTGAGACCGGTGGACGCGCTGTTGACTTGCCCCATCAATTCTCCCTGGTTCCATCTTCTATTCACTCAAATCTTCCTCAACACTTCCTCTCTTCCAATCCTTCATACACAGCATCACCATCATGGAAGTCGTCTCTCACCTCACCAACTTCCAGGACTATGCCAAGTCGCTGCGCGACACCCGGCTATCCACGCTCAAACATCCCGCCGAATTCTTCAACTATCGCCAGGTATCGAGACCCAAGGATACCCAGGAGTACCTCAAGCGGGCGAGCTACAACATGCGCGTACACCGATCACTTTCATCATCCAAATACTGATTCTTTTCAGTCGCTACTATTCCGCAAACTACGCTGTCGTCGTCGCCCTACTCGCCGTCTACTCGCTTATCAGCAACCCCTTACTGCTTCTATCCCTTGGCTTCCTCATCGGAGGCTTCCTCGCCATCAGTCGTTTCGGTACGTCCAGCTTTCAAATCGTCGTATCGAGTGCAGCAGGCTTCGCTTGTTCCTCTCTCGGCACAGACTATCAGCTGACAATCTATTGGCAGTCGCGGAGCCCATCGAGATCTCCGGCAAAGTCATCACCCCTCGGAACCTCTACGTCGCTCTCTTCGTCGTCGGTCAGTGTCCTTGGCCTCTTCCCAATCTTCATGCTGATAGACGTACAGGCCTGCCGCTCTTATGGTTCGCCGCCCCTCTCTCCACCTTCTTCTGGCTAGTCGGATCCTCCGGCTGCCTCGTCGGCGCTCATGCGGGGCTGATGGAGCCCGGTGTCGAGTCGTGAGTCTATTTCCAGGATTGGGACCTGCGGAGCTTACTCTCTTTTCAGGGAATATGGAGCTGGCCTCGAGACGGTTTGAGCTGGACTGAGCCGTTGGATTACATTTCGGACAATGATTTCGCGCTTTTGAGTAGATTTCGGGTTGCCTTCTTTTCGATGCATATCTTTGCTGAGCATTGTTACCCGATAAAGTCCAATCTGAAACAGTGAACCACAAGCTACAAGGTCGGAGAGAACTCTCAGCAGGACGATGTCGCCGGTCACGGAACCAGATATCGCTCCAGGCACTTTTTACAAGCATATTTTTCCCGCACACAGATCTGTCGAGTCAAAAGTCAAGCGCGAAATAGCTTCTATTGCGTCTACTCCTTTCGACCATCGCGGCGACACAGATTGAGGTGGTCCGACAGTGCTCTTCGATCGACAAACGGGGCTCGCCATGCCTCTCGCTTCTCGACTCGTCCGACTGAGCTCCTGCCGAACTCCTCGGAAACGATTCCTTCCTCATGCCTCAATCCGGACCTACCCTTCTTCCTCGTCCCTCAAAGTCTGCTGTTCTCTCTTCACCGTGTTATCGCTCGCTAACCCTCTCAGCCATGCCTCGAACACACCCAAATCACGCACCCCGACTCCTCCACCCCTCCCTCGACCCAAGCGATGATCCATTCCCACTCCCAATACCTCCTCAACACCTACGCCCGCCCGCCCATACTATTCACCCACGGCAAAGGTCTCACCCTATACGACTCCTCGGGTCGGGAATACCTCGATTTCACAGCTGGGATAGCGGTGACGGCGCTCGGTCATTCGGATGAGGGTGTCAATGCGGTGATGACGGAGCAGAGCGGGAAGTTGAGTCATGCGAGTAACGTTTATTGGAATGAATACGCTGGGGAGCTTGCGAAGGGTTTGATTGAGGGGACGAGGCTGCATGGTGGGCTGGGACTGAAAGATGGAGGTGGAGGTGGGGGGAAGGTGTTCTTCTCGAATTCCGGGACGGAAGCGAATGAGGGCGCTCTCAAATTCGCGAGAAAGTACGGCAGAGATTCAACATCGACTACCTCATCCGAGGGTAAGTCATCGAGCAAAAGCGGGATCGTATGTTTCGCCAACGCGTTCCACGGCCGGACGATGGGCGCCCTCAGTATCACCCCGAACCCCAAATACCAAACCCCGTTCACCCCACTCGTCCCCGACGTCCGGGTCGGGGAACTGAACGATATGGATGAGGAACGGATGCGAGGACTGGTGGACGAGAGTGTTTGCGGGGTGATTGTCGAGCCGATCCAGGGGGAGGGAGGGGTGCAGGCGAGTCGGGTGGAATGGCTGGAGATGCTGGGGAGACGGTGTCGGGAGGTTGGAGCGGTTTTGATCTTTGACGAAATACAAGTGGGTCGCGTTCCCTACTCGTCATGCCATGCTGATGATCTCTAGTGCGGTCTGTTCCGGTCTGGGACGATGTGGGCCCATTCCACTTACCCCTCCGATGCCCAGTACGTCCCCTCGCCACCCATTCACCTTCTCATCGGCTGATCGTTGTTGTTCCAGACCCGACATCGTGACCATGGCGAAACCCCTCGCCAACGGCTTTCCCATCGGCGCAATAATGGTATGCGACCACATTGCCGAGGTCATCTCCGTCGGTTCTCATGGAACCACTTTCGGTGGTCAACCCTTAGCCACTCGCATCGGGACGCACGTCCTCTCGCGGCTGAATGATCCGGAATTCATCACTCACCTCAACGATACTGCCTCGCATTTCGATGGATTGCTCCAGCGATTACCGGAGCTGTTCCCGACGCTTGTGAAGGGCCCGATTCGGGGACGAGGGTTGATCCGGGGGATCCCATTCACGAGTGGGACAGCCCCGGCGGAGCTGGTGCGATTAGCGAGAGAACGGGGAGTCTTGCTTTTGGCGGCTGGCAAGGATGCGGTACGGTGCGTTCCTGCCTTGATAGCAAGTAAGGAGGAGTGTGATCGAGCTGTCGGAGTCATGGAGAGCTGTTTGCATTTAATGGTGGAGGATGGATGGGGCGAGAAGTCAACGTGAGGCTTGGTTCTGCATTGTAGCTAGAGGTATAGACACTTGCATAGTATGGGTGTGACACGCGTACTTCGCTCATCCCCCTAAAAGCCCCCAGCCGGAGGCCAGACCCGCCCGTCTCTCCCGCTCCCACTGATACTGCTGGAGCCGCCAAGCTATCCACAGGATTACCGAAGCAACGGGCACTATCAACGACACAAGCGTGGTCGTTGAAAGCTGCTTGGACTTCGCCTTGCTCGGTACCCACAGGTCGACCCTCCTCACCCGATCCAGTCGGGGCTTCGCGAGCGGATTCCACTTATCGACAAACCATACCCATGCTCTCTCCCCTTCCCAATCGAATTGCATCCGACCGCCCGGAGACAAGAGCCAATCGATATCGTTCTCCTTGTACACCCGACGTGGGAGGAAGATCTCGGTCACCTCCGGCAGGGTGGGGGGTGTCTTCTCGAGCAGGCGAACGGGCGACTTGAAGCGGTGGGTGAAAATGCCGGTTTTCGAGTCGAAGAAAGAGGAGACGGGGACGCCCGGCGTCGCGATGGCATAAGGGCGCTAAGGGGTCTCAATAATGATCCAACGCGCCGACTGGGAGTGCTGACCACCACGACACCCAACAATCTCGCGCCAGCGTCGAGGTCCTCTACGGTCTTGTCTGCGATCGATGCGGCAGGCGCTTCGTCCCGATTGCGAGTCGAGTACCACGAGAAATTCTCGGCGTTCCACTAAACACAATCAGCCTCAGGTCATCGCTGTAGTGAGTCATGTACGTTATCGCCGATATCGTCTCGGTTCAACGGGTTGTACGTCCACAAGCTAACAGAGTCAGCGGCAGCACGAAGCCGAGGTCAGAAACTCACTTGAACCCGACCGAACTCGCCTCCAACGCTGAGATCATCGCGTCCATCATCCTCTCCTGCCATTTGAAATCGCCTGTCGAGAACGCTTCCTCATTGCTGGGATCCTCATCAGCTGAATCCCCTTCATGATTGGATGGTCCTGACTTCAGATCCATTGGTACGCCACACTCGCCGAAGACGACAGGTACGTCGCCAAGCTTCTTCCGCGCAGCTTGGACGATTTTTCCGATCTGCAAGGCGTAATTCTTCTTGACGCCGTCCTCGCCCCAGTGCAGCGCATTGAACAACCACATGCCCTGGAATCGTTAGACGATGAGAGCCTCAGCGAATGATTCGACATACCCGTGCCAGTCCTTGTACATTGACCGACATGAAGCCAAATTGCTTCTTGAACAAGGCGTTCAAGTCATACCTGTAGCAGCATAAGTTGATTCAGTTGCGTGTGATTCAAGACTGACCAGTGTGGAGCATACACGAAGTTCCCTGGGCGATCCGCCGCCGGCCAGTCTGGGCAAAATTCATTCGGGATCACCCCGACCATCCTCGCCTTCCCCTTCGCCCCCTTCCCGATCACCTTCTCCCACCGCTTCACGAACGGGAAGTAAAAGTCCCGATAAAATTCAATCTTCCGACCTTTCCGATCTTTGCCAAAGTAATCCTCCTGCAGTGCGATCGCCTGGTTTTTCGCTTGCGACCACCGCCAGACTCCTTCCTTCTCCCATGGACATTCGCCATTGCTCCAGGCGCAAGCGGAGGTCGGGTTTGCGGTGACGGTGTGAGACTTCATAGTCGGATATGGGAAAGAGCGGACGTAGTGCGCTACGTCAGGAGTAGGGTGACCGGCACCCATAGCGAGGGATTGGAGTGGTGTAGGGAATTGACCGAGATGAAGGTCTGTAGTATAGTCCTACGGTCAGCAACAAGATTAGCTCAGCATCTGTGAGCATGTGTGAGTCTCGCACCCATCCATGTATGGACGGTAAGCCTATATAACCGGGGTGCGGCTCATTCAGAAGCTAGGAATTGTCAGCACACTGATTGATACAGCGGAACGAGAGCAAAGAACTCACCTCGAAACCCATGACACTCTCCACGTCGCCAACGGCCTCGACAAGCTTCCCGACTGCACCCAAGAAGGCATCCTGGAGATACGACTGGATGTTGACCGTTTTGCCGCCCTTGTCACTAGGAACAGTGAGACTGGGGGTGAACGTCGCTCCGCCCCAAAAGAGGGTACTGTCATTAATCAGCACTAGGCTGTTTCAAGGTGAAATGACCGACTTCATTGTAGCAGCCGCAAGCTTTTGGTAGCCTGCGAGTCATCGATCAGCAGGGCGACACCGAACGGCACGAGGAATGGCATCACCTGTTGGCCATAATCCTCGCTCGCCCTGCAGTCGCCCTCCGCGGATGCCGTTGAGAAAAGCGGATCCGCTCAGAGCCAGGGCTTCACCATCATTAGAAAGATCGAATCCGGCGGCTTCGAGTGTCCACCCCGGCGCTCCGGACTCATCAATCAGCTTCGAATGTTCCGGTAGGACCTGCAAATTGCTCACCCCGCCACAGTATCGCGAGAACACATCCTGATGGATTCCCTAAACCACATGAGCTTAGCGAAGCCGAAGACTGTAAATCGACATACGATATAGGCAACAATCCCATACTCGCTCATACCCTTGAGCAGAGCACGCAAATAATCCAAGTACTCCTGGTCGTATTTCCCGCTATATCCTCTTTCTATCAGCGAACCCATCTACAAGTCAAGCTGAGGAGCTCACGGTCCCTCATGCTCAAGTGCTTCCCAAGTGACGTTGAGCCTCACTAAACCCCCACATCAGTAAGCGCTTGAGATGGGGTGCGTCTAGCTGTCTCACCAAAAGTCATCCCCCACGACCGCAATCTCCGCCAATGCTCCGCTGCTTCTTCGAGCGGGAACGGTCGACCGACATAGCTCGACTCGCGATGTCTATGCAGCGGAAGGCGATTTGCAGGACTGAGCGACGATATGAGTCATCACCCCCACTGACAAGACTTAAGGATTGGGAACCCACGACTTGCTCGCAGCTCCCACATTGACTCCGCGGAGATTAAGGATTCGGCCATGAGGATCCATGAAGTGTCGGCCCAGGATCTGGATCGAGGAGGATGAGGGTTGGTACGGGTCGAAGCTGGGAGGCTCAGGAAGGTCGGAAGTCTCGGTCGCCATGTTGTCGAATATTCAGCTGACAAAACAGATCTATTGCTCTGTAATGAGCGGATCTGAAACCCTCACCAAGTTTCGAAAATCATGGATCCGCAGGCGAGTAGCCGGCGTGTTCACCGACGTTGCACCTCACGGTTCCATACAGATATGCATAGCCGCGATAGATCCAAGATGAGGTCATCCAACCCAAGCAACATATGTGTATACGCTACGTTGTGAACATTACAGCCAACCGTGACGTCGGTGTTCGTGTCGTTATCTCGTCTTCCGGCGCTTCAGATTGACCGCCACCTGCTCGGCGGCCTCAACTTTCTTTTCCACCCTCCGAGCGATCAGTCGCCGGAACCCTCTTGAGGCATATCGACACACCATCGGTCCATTCGTCAAGCCCTTCGCTATCCATACCTTCTCGATGATACGAAGACTGTCGAAGCGGTAGCCTTCTTCTGGGGCATATGGGGATGGGAGTTTGAAGCCTCGGATGACGCGGATCGGCTTTCGGGTCTTGGCGGAAAGCTGAAACCGTACTTTGTCAGCTTCGACCACCGATAGCTTTGCAAAATCGAATAAAAAGCGGAGTATCCGTGAATCGATATGACAGCAATAAAGGTGGGGACGGAGATGAATCAAGGAGAAAGTCACGGCGATGCGTATAAGGACTCACGAGCAAAGCAGCATTGAAGGGGTTGTCAAAGGTCTGATGAGAAGTCTGAGGAGCCGTCCGAAGGACCTTGAGGTCCTGCTTGGTACCTTTCAAGTCTCGTCCGCCGCAACCGGTGTAGGTGAAAGCCGTGCCAAGGTCGATACTTGAGTCCCCTTAGTCCGGTCCAAGTTTCGATGATGTAGAGAAAGTGAGCTCACCCATCCGCGTATCCACCTGAGAGAGCCACGGAGTATACACCATCGATAGGGTTCCCGCTGATCCCGGAAACGGGAGGTCTAGTAGGACAGGCACTTGTTAGCGCACTGCGGTACATCATATGGAGCTCACGATAACTGCCCCTGAGCGAGCTAGAGACTAACGCATGTATCGCATCAGTCGATGCATCCATCCTGAGCTGCCGTCAGTCTGCGGTCCTGAGGCGGCTTCGAGGAGCAGCAGACTCACCTCGTCAGCCACCACCTGCCCACCTCGACACCTGGGATATGCCCGAATGTCTTCCTGGAGACCAAAGACCTCAGCTCAGGCTCGACCTTCTTTGGACCCTGCTCACGGATCCTGTGTCCTGACTCCCATCCTCTGAGCCTTCCGCATCCTCACAATCTCTCTACCAAATCATCATCCTCATCGTCCTCCTTATCCGCTTCATCCTCCTGACGTCCAAGCTTCCTCTTAGCCGAGGGCGAGTCGGTCTGCTTCAGTCTGTGTGCCACATAGTCTTTCGTACTGTTGGACTTCCTGGCGCTCCGCTTCGGACCGGGACTCGCGGACCCATGATCCATCAACATGCTCGTCCTCCGAGGTCGCGTTGAGGCGATGTCACTCGTGGAAGGAGATTCGGCTCCGTTCTCCAGATGGCGCTTTCGAAGCGGCGTGAGTGTCTTCTTCTTCGCTACGATGGGCAAGGGCCTTGGTTGGACTTGACAGCCCGAGGGAGAGGAGAAGGGCTTCATTATCCCTACTAGGCAATGCCCTTCAGTCGGAGTTTACGGATGCCGCGACCATATGATGGATGTTCTGGAGGTGTTGCTTCGTAAGACAAGGTCCCGGCGGCGGGGGGCCCCGGCGCCAACCCCCCCCCCCCCCCCCCTCCAAGCCAGAAGAAGGAAAATCGGAGACAGACGTTAATCACGTCGAATTAGAAGGCGGTGGCTTATGCGTGCCTAGACGCTTAGAACCCCACGTGGAGGAGCGCGCCTCATGATGACGCCGCCAGTGAGTGATCCCAGGTGGACAATACAATCATGGTTCGGCGACGAGGCTCGGGATTGACGTGATCTGCGCTGCGACAGGCAATCCAACCGAAAACCTTGAAGCGTAAGCGGGCATTTTCATTTGGCTTGTGATTGCCACAGTCGAAAGACGATAACGAAACCGGAGAAATTCCGAAGTCCGAGAGCATGGCTTTGATTTCTCTTTGCGGCGTCTCAACTCACTTCAAGCCATTTCTCGGTCCGCAAATAAGCTGCAATTGACGACATTCCGGATAATCAGCCGCGCTTCGGCTTCAGGGTGACCAGCCTGAGACCGCTCGTTCGAAGACGGGCTCCAGCTCAACTGAGTATTGGCGGCCGAGCTGGGCTTCATTAAGATGGTGTTACCTGAGGCCTTGAAGTCCCGCGAGATCTGACGACGCCAACAGCACCACCCCGCCATCGTACCTCTCCCCTTGCCCTGTGGTAGTTCACATCAGCTCTTCGGTCTGGGAATCGAACTGTCTGGGCGATTTTATCAGATCATAGACTTTCGACTCGACCCTCTCATCGTGCCGGCCTTTTGCTTCCCTATCTCAAGGCCTATCCCATTTGCGGCTGAGACAGCGTTGAAATCGTACGTACCATTCTCATTCATAATCTTATGCCGGGTAATTCGGATCAAAGGTGTTTTTCAAGATCCTTCGCATTTCCGTCTCGCTATTATAGCAAATCTTCGTGGTTCCGACTCCGACTTTGTCATCAGCAACATAGGTATTTTCGGACGAAAGGACAAAGCAGTCTCGCCTACTTGCTCGCCAGCACCTGTACCCATCCCGGCATTTCGCGCATCCCCTGACGTCCCCTCCCCTCCCCCTGCTGTCCCGACTCCCATCGTTTCAGAGGTCCCACGGCTATCTCTACGAGTTGTGGTAGACCCGGTCCCGGTTGGTACGGTCTCTGCAGGTGGCCTGTTCTACATCACCGTCGATCCCGACGCCGATGTGTCGGCCATTCGACGAGCGATCTCAGACAAGCCGGGAACTATGTCGATGGGGATCTTCAAGGTGTGCATCTCCAATCGTATCTTGACTCAGACTGATTCGTACAAGGTTGGCATCCCTTGTCGGGCTCGAAGTGAAGCTCGGGAATATACCGAGCGATACGAGATGCCGGTGGATCTGATCGCAATTTTCCCGGCTTACAACCTCGATGACCCGGAGCAGCTGGTGGCCAGCCTTGGTCCCGCTGGTTGGAAGACTGCGACGGAGAGGCCAAGTGTCCCCAGGGTACAGGACTGGTGGCCGCAACCCGTTGGACCGAAGTCAGACCTGATCTCGGTGCTAGTACGCGTAGACTCCTCTTCGTCATCAGGTGAGTTACATTCTGCTAGGTCGTAGGCTTCGAGCTGATCATCGCAGTCGAGATCCCCCTTACTTTCCTCGCCCACTTTGCGCCTCTTGATCCTCCGCGCACGTCGCGACCCCTCAGCTCCTCGGTGAGGCCCATCAAGGCGCCTATAACACACCCCGCTGTCGTCGACATAACCCCGAGCAGTACGATCAATGAGCTCAAAGCGGCGGTTTTGGAAGCCGATGGACGCCCCGTAGACTGTTTGGATAGCGTCGTACTCTGGCAAGTCGAAATGAGTGAGGAGGAGATGATCGGTATCGGAGAGCGTGGGGGGCTTAAAGGGGGTCGCATGCCTTGGCCGTCGGTCTAGCTTCGATCTTGTCGAAACTGGGCTAACTTCCTTTCAGGTATCCACCGACTGCGCCCGTCCCTATACTCCTTTCCGACCCTAACCTCCCAATCTCGAAATACTTCCCCGACTCTCGTTCCAATGCCCGCATGATCAATCTCTCGGTCTGGATACACCCCTCGGCAGCCGCAAAGCTTGCCCGAGTCAACACGCAGGACGAAGATGAGGAAGTCCCGGTCTTTGTGTGCCACAAGATAGCGCCCAAGGTCATCGGATCCGACCGCGCGAGCTTGCGAGGACCTTCCACACCTCCACCGCAGACGGCTGCAGAATCCGGCTCACAATACTTGCCTTCTGCCCCTTTCCCCGCCACATTACCGCTGACCAGGGGCAGTCATTCTCGTGGGAGACCAAGCACCGCTCCCGCAGTGTGCACTTCGCCCAACGGGTTACCCCAGCTGCATGCATTCGGCTCGCGTGCCATGTCAAACCGCTCTGGTTCTGGACGAGCCACTTCCCCGCTCGCCGCAGAAGCCATCTCGTCCTCCTCGCAGGATCTTGGTCTTGTGTCAGATAGTTCACATCGACCCTCACCCAATCCTGTCACCAAGCAAGCCCACGGATCCGAATCCGAAGGGTCTGAGGACAACGACTTCATCCCATCGCTCACCTTCTCCCAACTATCCTTCTCGGTGGATATGCCGGACTCGCAAGGTCTCGTTACACCCGAGGCGGAAGTGACAGATTGGCTTTCAGTGCAGGCTGCAGACGAGCATGGTCGGAACATCCCGTCCTTGGCTTCGGCGAAAGGAGGTAGTTTGGGTCCACACTGGCAGCGCTCTCAACGCGTCATGTCCAACTCAGTGTACAATCTGGCTTTCGGTCTGAACTAGCGTTTCGTACATCATTTAGATCTTCTTGAATCATGCATGGGTGGGAATCTTTGAGTATGCTGAATGTCATGTCGCGACGTGCCAGTCTAGCTTCTCGGCCCACTCCGGCTTCTTGAGAGTCAACAGTACCTCGGATACATCCTTCGATCCGTTCCCGCTCAAGCATCTGATCCTCCATTAACGCGATTGCACATTGCTGAGAAACAACTTACATAACCACATCCTTGTCCTTTGGCAAGGTCTTGGCCAACTGCATCCCTCCCCAGATTGCGTGTGACGACTCGAGCGCAGGGATGATCCCCTCCAGCTCGGTACACATCTTGAACGCCTGAAGACACTCAAAGTCGTCCGCCGCCATATACTCTGCTCGGCCGATGTATTTGAGATGACTGTGCTCGGGTCCGACACTGTTGTAGTCGAGACCTGGGACAAATTAGGGTGATACAGGAAGTCCTGGAATGGAGGTAGCTTACCGGCACTGATGCTATGTGTGGGGGTGAGTTGACCGGTCTTGCTTTGGATGATGTATGAGCTTGCGCCGTGAACGACCCCGATGACGCCTTTCGCCAGTGTGGCTGCGGCGCGTCAGCACGGTCTGATCACTCAGTCATTATGCGCACCAGAATGCGCCTCGGTGTCAATACCTGGACCTCCGTCAGCACATTTCTCTCGATGGCGCCTAAGCATGACTCACCATGTCCACCCGCCTCAACACCGATCAACCGCACGCTCTCATCCCCAATGAAATCATAGAACGTCCCAATAGCATTACTCCCGCCCCCAACACACGCCACGACCGCATCGGGCAGCTTCCCCCTTCTTTCCGCAAACTGCGACTTGATCTCCCGTCCAATCACGCGTTGGAAATCGCGTACGATGGTAGGGAAGGGATGAGGACCGATGGCTGAGCCGATGAGGTAGTGCGTTGAATCTAGTCGGGTGACCCATTCTCGCATCGCTTCGTTGACTGCGTCTTTGAGTGTTTGAGTGCCGCCAGTGACGGGTATGACCTGGTGAGGCATCAGAACCATGCGGTGACTGGAACCAGGTAGCGCACCTTCCCGCCTAGCATCTGGATTCGGAACACATTCAACTCCTGTCTCCGCACGTCCTCGGCCCCCATGTAGATGACACACTCCATCCCGAATCGAGCGCAGACTGTAGCCGTGGCGACTCCGTGTTGTCCTGCTCCTGTTTCGGCGATGATGCGCTTCTTTCCTAACCGTTTGGCAAGCAATATCTGTGAGACGACGATTAGCTCCAATCCCTGCGAGACAGCTTGACGCACTTGTCCGACAGCATTGTTGATCTTGTGCGAGCCAGTATGATTCAGATCTTCCCGCCTGCCTACATCAGCGTCCAGCCCTTCTTCACCTCAACCACTCACTTGAGCCAGATCTTCGCGCCTCCCATCTGCTCCGTCAATCTCTCCGCAAGATATAGCTCGCTAGGCCGATTCATATACCCGTACATGTCCTCGAACTCCTTCCAGAATGCCGGATCCTTGCTTGCCGCCACATAAGCCGCCTCCAGCTCGCCCAAGCAGTCCACGAGCGATTCCGGGACATATGCTCCGCCGAAGATGCCGAATCGGGATGGCAGTTTGCCCCCGGATTTGACCTGCATCTCGGTTTTCTCCATCGGAGTTGTAGGTGGGATGGGTAGAGGAGGAGAAGGGTGACCAGCCGCATCGTCGTTGTGATTGAATTTGGCTCGACCCAAGGGGTGTCGTTCCTGCCCTTTCAGCGAGATCTCTCGGCAGAACGCTTCGAGAGCTTCAGGCGCTTTCCCGATCTTCGAGCCTTCGAGGATGACCTTGATCACCCGGGAACCGATCACGACACCATCTGCTCCGGCGGAGGTGACGAAATCGAAGTGGGTGCGGTTGTCGACCCCAAAGCCGACGGCGAGGGGGACGGGGGTGAAGGAGCGGATACGAGAGATGAGTTCGGGGAGGCCGGAGGACATGGCTGTACCGGAGTTGGACCCGGTCACGCCCATCTAGATCTCAAATCAGCTTGAAAAGCGGATCAAGCTTCCACCCCGAACACACCTTGGAAACGACGTAGATGAAGGAATCGGCAATGCCGGCGAGGAACTTCACCCGATCGATACTGGTGGAGGGTGCGACGAGGGGTACATAGGACAACCTGTAGCACTTTACATCAGACCTGACTTCGATCAGGTATGAGATGCTCACTCTGAGCTTGTGCAGATCTCCCTAAACTTGAGCGCCTCCTCGGGAGGTAGATCGACCATGATGAACCCATTCGCTCCCGCTGCTTTTGCATCCTCGACACCTTTCTCCTCACCATACGCTATCAAGGGGTTGTAGTAACCTGATTATCCCACCCAAATCAGCAGAATCCCCTTATCCCGACGTAGAAGAGGACTCGCCCATGAGGATGACAGGGGCTTTCAACCCCTTTGCTCTCGCCTGTCTGACGTATTCCAAGCAGTCCGAGTAATGCACGTTGTTCTCGATCGCCGTCTAAACCATAGCCCTTAGTATAAAAACAATGGGTAGAGGTTGAGGGTGGCCTACCGTATTCGCAGCCTGGATGATCGGTCCATCGGCAATTGGATCGCTGAAAGGTACGCCAAGCTCGATGATGTCCGCCCCACCAGCTTCGAGGGCTAGCAAGAGAGGGACAGTCGCATCACGAGTGGGGAAGCCGGCGGTGATGAAGGTGACGAAGGCGCTAGTAAGTTGTTAGGAACTGCCATTGGAGTCAAACCAGGCGAGACATACGCTTCATCCTGAGGGGAAGAAAGGATCAGTCTGGGCATCGGGAGGTGGGAAAGTGAGACTCACCTGCTCATGCTTGTCTGCAAACACCTTCTTCAGAGCCTCAGCCATATTTGATACGTATCTATGCTAGAAAAAGCACGAGGCGATAGAGAGGCGAAACCGATCGAATGCAAGGACAAGGACAAACGGGTCGGACAATTTTGGACGGAAGTCGGCGGAAATCGGGTCCGCCAAATGATAAAGCGTCCCTGAGACGGAACCTGATCTGAAGTCTATCTGGTATCATTTTGCTGCTTCTATCATGCATATCTCGCACACATCCCATATTGACATCGACCACCGCTCGATCGCAAGCTTACACGACATCAATAAAGCCAGCCATGAGCAGTAGACTCCTCCTGACCCGCCTTGACACGATCCGTCCACCCCTGTACACCAAGCGGAGCTTGCTCCCTCTGCAGATCCTCCCACGTCTTCTCCTTCTCTCCCACCTTCCCCCTCTCCGGTCCCGACTCAACCTTGATCTTCGCATCCACATGCACGAGGGGTAGAACGTCCGAGATAGCTGCTGGCCAAGCTTCGGGCAGGACGCGGAAAAGAACGTCTTTGACTGATGCGGTGGTGTCCCCGTCGAATCGGATGCGGAGGGAGATGTCTCCTGATGGAGTGGCGGAGAGGGACGGGCATTCTTTCCTCACCAGCTTGATCGTGTCCTATTCAAGCTTCATCAGTGATCAGGTCTGTATGAGAGGGGCTGAATCCAACGGCGATGGTTGGCGGGAGAGCAGCGATGAAGGCGTCCCTCTTGTCAGTGGTGAGGAAACGAGTCAGTCGCTGCTTCGGCGTGCTCCTATGAGGACGAGCTTGTTGACGGGGGGGGCTTTCATCCACGCGCGGAATGAGCTGTGCGTCCGGTCCGGGAGTACGGTTGGGCACCGGCGAGATCAGCTTGGGGGAATCAAAGTCCATATCGCTGAGCGTGGGACTGGCGGTTCTGGGCTCCGTGGACATCTTCATGCGGATGACGCTAGGGCGAGGGCCTGTTGCGGAAACTTGCAGAGATGCCATGCGTGAGAGCACCATGCTGTTTGTCCTTTTTCAAAGTATGACAGAGGGGATGCAGCGGTGGTCAAGGGAGGGCAGCACCGGGGTTGCAGAAAGGAAAGCCGATTAGGTCATCCTTTTTGAGCTTGAACTATACGCCCGATGCAGGGATGTGTGATGAAAGGAGGTACACGCAACTAGACCCGCTACGTCCAACCGAACCCAGGATCAAATGCAGCATGACACTAGATCGAGAACCGCCCATGCTGCCCATTCCACCGGTATGCGTCGATCGGACCACCTAATGGCCTGGACGAAGTTATCGACAGCGACGGGTCGAATGAGGGCCGTGCAGCGAGCCAAGATACTGATGATCTGAATGCCGTTTCGAACAAAGCTTGACTGAGGAGACCGGTTGTTGGGAATCGTCCATAGCAGTACGAGTTGTACACTCGTCGCGCCCAGCTCCGCGAACAGCATTGTCCGATTCGCACTCAGGACGTCTCCTATAATCTTGGTCTCGATATGACCGATCGTGAGGGCGATCGCTCCGATACAGCGAGCCGCAAATAGACACCAGCTCACAGCTCGCAGGAACCGCTCGTCGACGATCATTCCCTGCCTCTGCCTCATCGCAGATGGCGCGACCATCGAGCTCGTCCCGTCTGATGTTGCCACTCCGTCGAGTCCCCAGCCTGCCAACAGACTCTCCAGCCCCGTGTCCTCCGTATGCGGTTCAGCGAATATTCTCTGCTTGTTCACCGCGAACGAGTCCCAGTCGCTCGTAGTAGGCAGATCCGGCTCCAGATCATCGGCGTCCCAGGTAGATGGCGGTCGTCTTGTCCAGCCACCATTGCTGACTGCTGCTCCGGGAGACGGCTCCCAGTCCATCGCCTCGCTTTGGTCGGCAGGTGAAGGACTGCGGAGAGATGGTCGGCCAAACATGGGTTTGACGCGCAGAGATGATGCTTGCTTTGTCGATGCGGTCGAGCCTGGGCCCTGACCATTCAGCAAGTAAGGCAAATTGTCTACCGAGGATCTTGGCTGAGGACTGGTTGTATGGGTAACAGGGCGGACGAGCTGTATTGCGACTGGCTGGGTGAAACGTAAGGTGATCAGCGCGTGGGCGGAGAGCTGGTATCAAGCTGTATCAGCTCTGCCAGTCACCTCCAGGGACAGACACACCGCCAATTCCACTGCGAGAGCGACCCTCATCATGTAGACCAGTCTAAGCAACACGCCAATCTTATCATGACCCCAAAGCGAGTGCGCCGAGACTGCGATCCTTATGAGCATGATACACAGCATATCCCGCTATGCATCTTATCAGCCTGACCGGCGTAAATAGGGGTAGGTACCGCTCACGATCCATGTACCCCGTCCAAAGACCTTCGCTCGATGCCGACTCCTAACCCTTCTCAGCCAGTAGGGGTCCCAAGCGATCCACAAGATGGAAGCGAGGTGAAACACGAAGAGAGACATTTGGTAGCGAGATGAGGCGTCCAGCATCTGTTCGAGGCGAGTTGAAAAGAAGCTAGCTACACGATTTCGTGAGGAAAATCCCGAGTAACGAGCGATACTCACCAAGCAGTCCTTGACCCCAGCTCAAGCCGATACCGAGGCAGAACAAACCCCCTCTCAACCTCCAGATCACCACATCCACCCACCCGACCCTCTTGCCCGGATCTCTCCCTCGCTCAGATCCCATGGCACCTCTACGCAACGCAGAACCCCAAGCCTCGCCTTGTGCCCTCTGATCGCTCTTCCGCAAGGCTTCTTCCACAGCAGGTCGACACGCGGGGCATACAGGCGGATATCTCGAGTGGAGTTTTGCGAGGTAGTCGGGCAGGTCCGCGTATAGCTCCGGAAAGGCTGGATCCTGAATGAGTTAATCATAGACGATGGCGGGGAGGAGGGAGACGGACGGAGTCGTCCGGGAGGTAGTTGGCTAGCATGTTGGTGATGAGTGTCTGGTTGCCTAGGCAGGAATGGCAGAATGGCGAAGTCGAGGTCGTCGGGGGAAGGTGGGAGGATGACGGTTTCCCTACGATTCGCGTTCAGCTTGAATGATATCTGCTGGATAGGTTCACCTCGTAACGGGAAAGATCGCTGGTTCATCGAGGTACTATGCATTGCCGGGTGATCCGAAATCATTTCGCCCCGCTAAGCCGCTCGTCAATGATGAAAATACTCGACAATGATGGAGGACCCACCTCATCCCGGACATTCCAACATCCGCACCCCTCACATCTCCAATTCCACCGAGTCCCGACCTCTGCGACATGGCTCTTCCCTTTGCCCTTCCTGTCGATAGGTGAGGAAGGTTGTTGAGGAGGCAGGAGAGACGGGGAGAGGCAAAAGAAGCAGTCGACAGGTCGAGGACGGGAGGATGAGCGGAGGAAGGGCATGCTGGCCGGACAATGATTCCCCAGGCATGGAAGCAGGGCGAAGAGGGGGTAGACGTCTGGATGGCTTTACAGAGGTCGTAACCGGGACGCAATTCCTCAGATTTGTTGATGACCTCGTGGCAGCGTGGCTCGCTCCCTCCAATCTGATGGAGCCACCTGTCTACCTTGTCTTCATACTCAATGCCAAGTGAGTCGAAGGAAGATCATGATGCTGATAGCTACAGCGAATACCATGTGCGTTGGATGTCAAGGTTGACGAGGCGATGCTGAGAGCGACAGGTCATCCACACCGTGCAATGCCTACAAGCCGGGAAACACGTCATGGTCGAAACGCCCATGGCGATCGCCAAGGAGCGGGCCGACCAGATCGAGGACGCGCGGAAGGCGAGCGGCAAAGTGGTCTTCGTTGGGTATATGCGACGCTATGCAGAAGCTTTCCTTCGGGTGAAAGAGCTTGTCCATGCTTTACCAACGGGATCCATCAGCTACGGTCAGTCTCAGTACCCCAAACCGCTTCGTAACTTGACGTACGTAGTACGCGTCCGGGATATCATTGCCTTGGTACGCACCGTGAAAAGCCTTGGGTTAACAAGGAATAGAATCCATTCTTCGTTGAGCAGAGTGGCGCTTTCCCGGCTCAATTCAGCGGTGAGCACCCCCTTTGTTTCTCACCTGAACCAAGCAGATTTCCACTCCGAGGCCATCACTGAGCGTACCGTCCTTTCGAAGAAGCTTCTCTCCGAGGCGCCAGGATCGAAGTCCAAGAACGAGGCGGAAGTCGGAACGTGGAACTTGCTGAATGGACTCACGACCCACGATGTCAGTGCCATGCGAGAATTGATCGGCATGCCACAGAAGGTCATTTCGGCGAGAAGGGCGCCTGACGGACGCTTCCTCTGGGGCGATGTTCCAGTAGTGAGTCATGTCAGACACTGCGAAGTCGGGCTTGGTCAGCGCTTAGTGAGGGGTTCGCGGCATATCTTGAGGTACACTGTACTGTACCTGGTCTACGCTGACGTCAAGACGGGGATCGATGCCGTGCGCAAATATGACTGTCATATTGAGGTGTACACCAAGGAAAAACACTACAAGGTCACATACGATACGTGAGTCGTTCGAGTGCGCTTTCTTAGTGAGCTGACATCAGTAATTAATTAAATCAAAAGCCTCCCCGTGATTGCGACCATTCAGAGCAACAAGCCCAATGGCGATTTCTCTGAGGAGACTATACGACCAACGTACGAAGACACGTATACAGCCGAGTACGAGGCGCTGTACGAGGCGATTGTGCACGGTGCCGAGATGAAGACGGACTCGATGGGCGCCAGGCGGGATTTGGAGATCTTTGACATGATCATGTCGGCCATAGAGACGGTTTGAGCGGGGCAGATCGAATGCATCGGTGGTATGATGACGCGCTGCCATCAATTGAGACCTTCTGAAAACTCCTGCTCAAGCCCTTTCGGCAGAACATAGCCACCTTCGTTCCTGACCTTGTCGATGATCTGTTCGTCAGCGAGTCCCATCACTCCGACGCACCTCGAGCTCCAATCTCGTTTCGCTATGTGGCATTCTCCCGTTCTCCAATTCACCGTCTGAAAGTGCTGAAGTCATGATACACACGTAGAACCCATCCCCGATAGATCTCGCTGCAGCGTCCGCCTCAAACTGCAGGCCAAATCCAGGAACCCGTGCTCTATCACTTCCGGTTCCGCCCATCCTTCCCCTACCCTCCGCTTCACCGTCATCTTCGTGATCCAGAGAGCCCATCGTTCAGGACGATCTCGCTTCGGTACATCAGCCTGTTCTAGAACCCACGAGCGTACCCCTCGATCCCAATGATCACGCAGAGCTCATCCTTTGGTGAGCTGTACGCAATGCTCGCGGTCAATACTGCCATCGCACCCAGCTTGGGGAACGTCATCGAGATGGTGGTGGTGAGATCGACGCCGGTTCTCGCCGTCAACATCGACCCATGTTCGTTCTCCGGTTCGCTCTTCTGATTGTCCGGATGATGGTACAGCGTCAACAAGCGCTGGTAGGATGACATAGGGTCCAATGTCGTACAGTGGACCGCCAGCAGTCTCTAGCGCTATCACGTGATGCGTGTCGGTATGATCTAGATCTCAGCTGTGAATGGCAGCGCGAAATCGGCTCTGACCATCTTGGTGTCACCAATCGCCTTATTGTCGAATAGCTTGCGCTGTAAGGTCAAGGCCAATGGGAGAAAGCGGGTCCAGACAGCCTCCATCAGGAAGACACCCTTGCTTTTGGCCAACGATGAGAGAACACGCCGCATTCAAGCATGCCGGTTTCTCAAGCACGACATGCTTCCCCGCTTCGATGGCGTCTCTGGCGTCGATATAATGAGAGGGATGGATCGTGCCGACGTACACGATGCTCACGTCCTGTGTCTTAGTGCTCGCTTTCGGATTCTGCTCACCTTGTGATTGTAAACCTCCTGGTATGACCCGCAAGCTTGGGGCTGGAAAGGGACAAGACCTTTCTTCTGACCTATAGCTCCCTCGGGACAGTATTTATCGATGTATTCTTCAGCCTTGGCCAAGTCTCTCGATCCAACGGCAGCAATAGCGTGTGAAACCTCTGTGACCTCAGGTCGATCAAGTGAGATATCTTTGGTGAACTCGCTCGAGATCCAGCCGCAACCGACGATGCTAGGACGATCTCAGGATGAACTCACCCCCATTCAGCGGCGAAAGGAGCCATGATATCCACCTAAAGGCAGCAGTCTGTCTTGTGCGAAGCGTCAGGTTCACCTGTATGCCATGCGCTCAAGTCGTAGCGGAGAGTCGTTGCGGGGCAGATGATGGGGCACCGTTGTGAATTCGACGATGACCGAGGACTCATATCCACTTCGTACTGTTCTCCAAGATGCGCTTCATGATGATGGCCCAAGTATCTCCGTCTTACGGATATGGACTCCCGTCGACCACCGTCTCCAGGAAAGACGATCTCATACGCTGACAAGCTTCCAGAATGGACGCTCTTCGGTCTGCGTCGGCGCGACCGTGGGACATCTGATCTGAATAGACTGCTGATCATGGGCCGGCTAATCGACGACCTAGTACCAGCGGTGAACCGGACGCATGGGATCACAAGCGACTGCGTCTTGTCTCTACGGCTCATTGTACGACTCTCTACGGGCGATCGCGATCCTCAGAGGCGGCAATGACCTGCCCTGAGCAAATCGACTCGCCTCATCGTTCATACCCGGTGATCGCATAGAGTACTCCTCCTCAAACATCCTCCGTTCCGCGTCGGCGCGATCCATCCGCTCATCCTGCATCTCGACAGCTGGCTGCATCTGTGGCCAGGAGAGGACGGATGGCTGTTGATTCCTTGGACTACGCGCGGAGACGGGGCGAGGCGAGACGGAACTCCAGCCTGAGGGTTCGGGAGGAGTTGATGGTGGTGCGAAGCCGTAGGAGCTTCGTGAGGTGTATTGTTGGCTAGTCTCGTCGGGCGGGGTGGAGAGGCATGGCTCGACTGAAGTGATGGAGTAACGGTGAAATCGGCGGCGGAATTGAGGTCGCACAGCGCTGAGAGGGCGTTAGCGATAGGTTTTGTTTCAGGACGGAAGTCGCGCTTACCCAGGACAAGGTCCCCGCTTCTTCTGAGCTCCAGAGTAGAGACACGAGATCCCAGCTTCCCTGCATCGCGAACACGTCGAAGGCTCATCGCTGGCTACGGCGGTCGAGCCGCCAGCGTCGCATCGAACCTTTCGACTCCGGCAGGCGTTGCATGCCTTGGTCGTCCGGGAGATGGGTGCACGTGAGCCGAACGCGGGGAGCAAGTCCATCTCCGAGACGTATGGCGCCGATCGAGAAGCCGGGTGATACTCGTATGGATGGGAGCAATGGCGGCGGAAGAGGTCAGGTCGAGGTGGAAGGGGACCATTGACGGAATGACGGTGGTCATGGGGGAAATCTGATGGAAGCGCCGTGTCGGGTAGTGGCGCGCTGAGTGGGGTAGGATGAAAAGGACTATGAGGGGAGCGAGGCGAGCGAATTGGCGCGGACAAGAGGCGAGCTTGCTCCCTTTGCATGGTACCGGACATGGGAGAGGACGTGGATGAGGTGAGTTGCAAGCCCTTGAGGAGGGAGAAGATACTCTGAGAACCCCGGCGATCAATCCTGATGCGGGGTGGAGGGAGCATTCGGCCCTCTCTCGATTTGAAGGTGGAAGTCCATTGATCGAAGGGAGGTGAGTGGAAGGGTGAAAGTGGTGAGAGAGGGGGAGAGGCGTAGTCGTTCCCATGACCACTACCGTCGGGCATGATGAGCTTGCCAGTCAGACTGTCTTCCTGGATCAGCAGATGCCGGAGGCGAGGGGAGAGGGTCGTGTCGGACATCGTGTGTGGGGAATCCCGGGACCACAGGCTCGGCACCCAGCTTATGAGGAATCCGAGCTCGATAGGTCTTTGGCGATCAAGGTTCGACAGATTGCGAATGTCTCGGGTGGGACAAGCTAGATCGGTCGTCCAGTCGGAACGATCCTAAATCCGACCCCGGCGCTGCTGCTTCCGATGGAATTCAAACGCTCTCGATGGTAGTCGGAAAGGTAGAATCGCTATTTGCAGCTCTACTCGATGCGAGCGATGCGAGGAATGATGGAGAAGGCTGATTGGAATGTCTCACTGTTTATTAAGCATTCGGTACAAGCACTAAGTTTCGTGACGGATAGCTAAACTGGGAATATCGCGTCGATTAGCCATTTCCCGTCGGTAGGTTCATCCCCTCGCCGTCCGTCATGTTCGGGGGATTATTCGATATGACGCAACTGAGATGAATTGGTGCCTTGCCGGCAGCAAGATGCCGCGCCGGACAGTGTATTTTTTCCGAAAGAAGCTCGGCTGGATCGGATGGGTCCCTGTCTTGGAGCTTTCTTTCCCTCTTACCAGAAGTGGCTCTCGATTGGATAGCCCATCGCCTTCTCCATGAATATCTTCCCATTGAGCTGCAGATGCGCATCTGTGCTCAAGCCTTGTCGTCAACGTCAAACAGCCAGCGCTGGTCACTTGATGTTGTTGGGCAGAGACCACTGGGATGCAGATCCCAGGCTGTGGACGATCATGAGCTCATAACTCATCAAATCTATCCGGCACGAAGCTACAGTAGCTCCCTGCGGCATCTCGACTCAAAATGGTTGCCGTAATCTTCGTTGGACTAACTCATAGCGTCGGATGGGGTAAGATGGTTCTGGGAAATGGCTCTGCCACAGCGATCATACTCGAGATATCGCCGTATCCCCCTGACGCAGTGTGGAGGTGCCACAAAAAAATTGAATTTCCTCGAGACAAGCTGAAGTCATCTCGCAATGTCCGCTCAGACACCTCAATCAGCGACGAAGCGTCCGCGCAAACGACGGAGGAGACAGGCTTCTCATTCTGCCTCGTCATCCGACGATGATTCCAGCTCCGACGACGATGTCAAGCAAGAACCATCTGCCACCGCGACAGGAATGGACATTGATGCCGCCGGATCTTCCTCCTCTGCCTCGTCTTCATCCGGAGCATCGTCCTCATCCTCCGGATCCGATGAGGATGACTCCGACTCTGATTCCGAACCGAAAGCTGCCGCCGCGAAACCCGGTCCCTCAAAGCCGCTCAAAACCAAGCGCGAAGCATACCGTCACCCGACCCTGTCCCCAACACCACTCCCAATCGCCCTCCCCTCCTTCCTTGCACTCCCACCCGGCAAAACCCCCTCGGAAGCAGAGGACGATCGACGGGCACGGTTCAAGAGGGTCTATATGGATCATCTCGTCCAGGGCTTCGGGTCGGATCTGGAGAAACTCCGAGCGGTGAATTCTTTCGGCGAAGTCTGGCATGAAAGATCATGAGCTGATTGGTGTGTATAGGCGGACTCGGGTATGAGCGCTGGGAGATTGCAGAGATTGATCGATAGCTTACAAGCTGGTGAGTGTGGCCAATCCACCTTGAGGTTTGTGGGTAAGCGGACTGACTGGTGTGTCGTGCAGGAATGGACGTGTATAATGATCCGGAGAACTTACGGGAGGGTACCGACGGAGGAGGCGTAGATCAGGTCGGGCTGATCCTTGGCGACAAGTAGGATGTCTGGTCTCGAATCGACTTTATGAGGCATCACGACAAGTCATGACATAATGATATATGCATACAACAAGGCAATGATTTGTGAATTCCCCCTGGCACAAGACGTCGAGGCAGCAGGCTTCGGCAGTCATGCAGGCAATGTACCGAATGCTGTGGTAGGAACGATGCTCGACCCGTTCATTCCGGTCTCCAGCCCGTCCCCATTCTGCAAATGGGATCCTTCCTGCTGCGCTCGTTTCACAACACCGCCAGCGTCTCCGAGATCCCGCCCCAAGACATCTCGAATCTGATGCCTCAGATCCTCGCACGCCTGGTTGGACGCCACGTCGAGGAACCAAGGCTTGCTCATGTAATTCCGCACGCCGTCGGGCAGGATGACCACCACGTTCGCCTCGGGGTCATTTGCGATCGAAGAGCCGGCCGCAGAGTGAAGGTACCGTAAAGCACCAGACATGGCGGAGCCGCAGGAGCCGCCGATGAAAAGTCCTTCTGTCCGGCTGAGAGAAGATCAGCTGTTATTCCGAATCACATCAGTCACTCACATAATGCGCTTGGTCATCGCGAACGCCTCCTCGTCATTCGTCTTGATCCACTGATCGACCGTCGGCGGGCTGGCATCCAGGACTTCGGGGACGAAATCCTGCTTCGATTTGAGCCGGCTAAAAAGCCACACTAGATGATACTCACGTAGCCAATCCCCTCAACCTGATAATTGCCCGGCTCTCCTCCGCCTAAGATAGATCCTTCAGGATCCACAGCCACAACAGTCGCCCGGCAGCAATCTCCCCTCTTCTCGTTATCTCGAATCGCATTGGCTAATCCAGTGATCGTTCCGCCAGTTCCGGCGCCCGCTACGATCAGAGAGATGTCCTTCCGGGGAAGAGTCGAGGTTTCGAGGGCATACTGTGAGACGGTAAGTAAGCCTGGTGGCAAGGGAAGAAGGGGTCAGGAGGAGTAGACCCACCATGATTTCCTCGTATGTGCCAAAGTAGTGAGCGAGGGGATTTTGAGGGTTCGCATATTGATCCAGGATTACGGCGTTGGGGATGGCCTTTCGTAGTGTCCGTGCAATGCCTGTGACACATATTTTAAGCTCGGCCCAGGTCAAGCAGAATACACTTACCGATATGACTTTCTGGACTGTCCCAACTGCACGATACGCGACATCAGCTATCATAGCACCACATTCCGAGTTTCCAGCTCACGCTGCTTCAGTCCTGACCAATTTAGTGAAGACAACAGGAAAGATGGACGAAATGCTCACGGTGTCCTCACTATCTCCGCTCCTAAGGCCCGTAGCATTACCTCCTTCTCCATGCTCATTTTGGCCGGCAAGGTAATGATACATCTGTACAGCATGAGAATCAGCTACTTGAACCTCATATTCAAGCACTTGAAGCAAAGATGGAGGCAGATCCAAACGACGAGGGTCACTTACTGGTAACCCTTCAGTGCACAAGCCAAAGCTAATCCGATACCTGCAGGAGTGTGGGGGATCAGCTATGCACGACTTCGAAAGTATCTGGATCATCGCTGACCTGTATTGCCACCTAAAAGATGTGGTTAGCGAGATCTACTGCTGACGTGTACGAGTCATGCAAGGCTCCTCGAGCTGAAACTCACTCGTGGGTTCAATGACAACGCTCCTTCCCGGCACAAGCAACCCACTCTTCTCAGCATGCTCCACCATGCGCTGTAAGACAATATGTCAGCATAGAGCTCTCTTACCAAGCAGCCATGGACGAAACATGAGCTACAAGGAGAGACATCGCACTGACCTTGGCTATGCGATCCTTCACTGATCCCCCAACGGAGAAGTACTCGCACTTCGCCACTAACGCACCACCTCAGCTCGTCCTCGCTGTGACTCGGCGCAAAACAAGCTTGCACTCACGAAGATTACATCTCAGTCCCTCCTGCTGAGCGATGCGGTGAAGGTGGATGAGAGGGGTGTGGCCGACTGCATCGAGAGCTGAGGAGAGGACGCCATTCCAGTGATGCTGAGTGGATGATGTATGACCATTAGTGACGTGATCGGGTGCGGCGGCGAGGGATTCCTCGAGTGAGATTCCCATCGATGAGATGCGAAGAAGCAAATGATCCAAGAAGAAGTGGTGAATGAGAGTGATCGTTCTCGCAAAGCATTCCATTGACGCAGGTTCCGGCCGGAGCTATGATGAATTGCTGACGTAATGCTTCGGGGTTTCTCTGTTTGACTTTAACCAACCATCCCTTTAAATTGGTGTCCCGTCATGACAATACTACGCGCTCTGATCATTTCACGAGTTTCAACATTTGCTTGTCCTGATCCGTTGCCATCTTGGACCTTGCTGCAGCCATGTCTTCCACCTCACTCTCACCCGCCCCATCCGAGGCTTCCACCTCGCGAGTCCCTCGGTCACCACTCAAGCCAGTAAAATTCCTACATCCCAACACGTACATCGCGCCGAAATCCGTCAAGAGACGGCGAGCACCTTCCTCTGAGCTTTATCCACCCGCTCAACCCAAACGTATCCGAGATGGGACTCCGATATGCCAGGAAGCTGAAGATTCGACATCTGGCGATCGTCCCGCCGGAGGTCAGAATGCATCGGTTCCGGCTTATACCACCACTGCAGCTGGGCCGAGCTCGTATGCCGCTCAAGAAGATGATCCGGGACTGGTGGCGGTGACAAGTGATGGCGGAGAGGGGAGTGTGCTGTTCTCAGAGAATGCTGCCATTGGAACTAAGGGGAAGACCACCATCATGGACGGTGATATTGGCCATAGGCAAGCAAATGGGTCTGGCAGACGCGACGATGCCCCGGCTGGAGATGACTTTTTGCCTGAAGAAGGAGTGGATGGCCATGGCGATGGCGAAGATCTGGGAGAAGAGCCCCGTGAAGATGGATCAGAGGGTGAGGATGAGGCGTGCGAGGAAGACGGTGGAGCGCACGAGGAGTCGCAAGATCAAAACGACGTGAATGAGGAGGACGAGGACGGCGCTGAACCGCCAGCATGGCTCAAAGAACCTCAAATCATCTCATCTCGCGCTCTTCCTGATTCCTGGAGCTCATTGCCCCTCGACCGCATGTCCCGCGTCCTCGAAGCAAAGATGGAACCCGAACCCAAACCCAGACCCGCTTTATCCCACCACATCGCCAGCTGGGCCGAAGTCCCCAATGCAGAGGATAAAGAGGTACTTTCCGACGATCCACCAGCCTCGCCAAGCAGCTATCACTCTGGCGACTCCGATGACTTCGTTATGGCCCATCGTCCGATTCTTGAGCGGACGGAGATCAAGCGGGACATCAAGGCCTTTGTCAGCAGTCTCGGCACTTATGGCTCGGACATGTTCGAGCCGCTTACGGGATTGTGCCGGTATCCAGTGATCGACCGGCTTGGCGAGGGTTCGTGGACTTCTGGACCTCACGAGACATACTGACCAGTGCCAATGCAGGCACTTTCTCATCGGTCTATCTCGCTCGTGACCGGCAGAACAACCTGCATTGGAATGAGTACTGGTCTGGGGAGCCAGCCGCAGAGGAAAATCTGGTGTATGAGGATTCGAAGGACAAGGTCGTGGCGCTCAAGAAGATCTTGGCGACGAGTAGCCCGCAGCGGATCGAAAACGAGCTGCACATCTTGGAAAGCTTGAGGTGGGCAAGGGTCTATCTAGCTGTTTAAGCGTAGCTGACGAGCGAGGTGAAGGGGGTGCCGGAACGTGTCCCAACTGATCAATGCCTTTCGAGAGGATGACCAGGTCATCATCGTCCTTCCTTTCCATCGCTCCGACGATTTCCGCGTGAGCATCTGGCAGCCCCTTGCCGGACATTCCCCGCTGATGGCTTGATCCAGCACTTCTACCGACATATGGATCCGTCCCATACGCGACTGTACATGCGTGCTCTTCTTGCTGCCCTCAAGGACATTCACAAGCGAGGAATCGTGCATCGGGATGTCAAGCCGGCGAACTTCCTTTTCGACTATGAGACAGGAGATGGGGTGCTGTGTGATTTCGGTCTAGCCGAGGTGAGCTTCCGTCTTGTCCGATGACGTGACTGAAATTTCGCAGCGATACGTCCCACCTCGGAAGCCGAGTTGTCAACATGCTCCAGACACTTCGTCATTTCTTCAAGGATCCAAAGTCAAGACAGCCGAGACATCCACCGTCGAGCAAGCAGTGTACGATGCCCGCAAGCGCTCCAAGCTGGGTGAGGGTCGCATCGGGTTCCTGCAAGAAGACAAGCGTCCGACAATCAAGACGAATCGGGCGGGAACTAGGGGCTTTCGCGCGCCAGAGGTCCTGCTCAAGTGCCCGGATCAGACTGTCGGTGAGCAAGGGTATAATCATGAACGAACCAGGACTGAGGAGGAATAGCCATCGATGTGTGGTCTGCCGGAATTATGCTCCTTTCCATTCTCACCCACAAATTCCCCGTCTTCAACTCATCAGACGACATCGAAGCCCTCATGGAGATTGCCGCGATCTTTGGTCGACCCGCTATGGAGCGCTGCGCCCTTCTTCACAGTATGTCGAGTCACCCTTCTCGCAGAATCTTGCCTGACTGTCTAAGACCGAACGATCATCTCCAACGTCCCTTCCGTTGACAATTCGCCTCCGACCTTGACCTCCTTAGTGCTCAAGCTCAACCCTCACATCTTCACACCGCCCATGCATCATCCTTCACCGGCCAACGCAAAGGCTCATATCGAAGCTGTCGATGATGCCGTTGACCTGTGCACTCGGCTGTTGCGGCCTGACGCGACGAAGCGACTCACTGCGGCGGGAGCACTCCGGCATCCTTTCCTGCGTCCGATGAAGGGAGAAAGTATGGAGGATATGGTTGAAGAGGAACCTTTGGGCGGAGAGGATGGCAAATGCGGCTATCTTCATGGTGTGGAGGAAGGCAAGCGTGCGTGTGCTCATGCCCTTATATGAGTCACTGACTGATCTGGAATACAGATCGTGCTTTCTTCTCGAGAACCCTAGAGGACATGCAGTTCGGTCAAGGCATCCCTCCAACCCGTGACCAGCGTAAGCGTCCTGTGTCCCAAACGCAATCTAGCTAAGGTAGTTCATCAGTCTGCCCTGAGCACGAGCACTGGCAGCTCCGGATGTACAACAATCCCCTCGTCTCGTGCCAGCGCTTCGACGATGATGAGGAAGGGAGCGAGACAGGGGATGACGAAGAGGAAACCGGGGACGAGGAGCAAGAGGAACATGGAGATGAGGAGCTCTTCGTGGAAGAGAAGATCGAGAAGCGGAATGGAAGGGTCGCTTTGGCAGAAAAGAATGCGAACGTCGTCACAGAAGGATTGAGGCCAGCGAGGCGGGTAAAGGCGTGAGACGGGACGGGTGGTCTTGCGGAAGCAGGACTGGAGGATGGAGGTCCGATTCACATAGCATTGCATTGTCTCTTTCGCCTTGATGCACCGTTTCTTTTTGCGAACACCGAATCCCGTCCTGCGCTAAGGATTCGAATTCAGTGGAGTGATTTGTTACATGAGTCCAATGCTATGCACAAGGCGGAGAATGCTTCGTAAAGTCCATCACGATCATCCGACTACGCCTTGTTGAGGTAGTCCAGCCCTCTTGTCCGGCACTCGAGTCGCACCCTCTTCTCCTCAGCCAAGAGCAGCGCACCCATCTGCTGCAGGACTTTCGGGTCCTGGTACCAAGCGTCAGTCAATCCCGTCAACGATCCACTTGATCTATCGATCAGGTGACCGATAAGTAGGAGTACTCACGTCCCCCTCCTTCCACCCATATCCCACCCACTTATCCTCATCCTCCCGCTGCGCTGTCGCCCGCATCTTATTTCTGAAATCCTTGATCGAGCCGGAACCATCATTCTCCTCGTCGTCGCGTAACTACGACGGCGGGTAGATCGTCAGCTTCTTGCTTTCTCCCTCCCAGTGCAGCGGCAGCCCGCCGCTCGATGGAGGTAAGCGTCGAGCTCACCTTGACTGGCCGAGCTGGACGTCGTCCCGCAGTACCATTGGCTTTAGGCCGCCTCTCCTCCTTCTCTCCTTCTTCATCATCGCCATTCCGCTCTCTATTCAACGGCGCGCGTTCACGGAGCCGGACATCGTGGTCGTCCAGGTATGATAGCGAGGTCCTCATCTGCAGCAGCTTTGAGATCGGATGCAGGTGCAACGCTCCTACCACTTCATCACTCTCGATTCTCCTTACTGAGAAAAGGAGGGACTCGCCATCATGTATGATACCCGAGTAATACCCCGTGGCATTGGGAACCACCTCACTCCTCAACCGTACCGTATCACCCCATTTCTCCTCCTTCCTCCTCTTCTTCTTCTTCTCCTTCTCCTTCTCCGTGCCCGTCACCGCTCCCCTCCCACCAAATCCATATCCTCCTTCGACTTCCTCCCCTTTTCGAGTGCCATTCACAGCGTCGACATCCAAGACGAATCCCAAGTCGCGAGCCCGATCTTCTCGCCAGACGTCCGCTCCGGCATCTACGGGGATCTCCACCTCCACACGCCCGACACCCTCTTTCACACGCGCTGAGATATGTTTACCCCGATCCATGGCCCAGGTGGGTACGGATAAGCTGCGGTGATTGAGCGGGTACTGGAGTAGGTGAAGGTTTGGGTGAAGTGATGGGGAGAGGTAGATAGGGAGTTGGGTAAGGACCTCGTCATCGGAATCGTCGGAGTCTTCGGAAGCTCGGCGGAGGTCGGGCAGGAGAGGTGAGGCTTCACGGGGGATGTAGGTGGAAGAAGGGCCGGGTAGGTCGGCATTGAGTCCGTCTGCTGGATTGAGGGTGAGGAAGGATGAGGTGTTGGAGGATGGGTAGGAGTCGATCATGGCTGGGACGGCTTCGATAGCTGGTGAGGGTGGAGCGAGGATGGGGACCGGGATTGGGCTGTGTAGGTGGAACGAGTTGGCATCTGGTTGAGATATCGCTTTGACATCCAGGCACGATTTCATCAAGGTAGGCCTGCTAATCGTAAGCGTAATCCCCCGAATCGATAGGCGTCGTTGTGGCCGTCTCTCCACGCGAGGGGCCTCTTCCATCGAATCCCATGCTTGTTCCATTCAACTTCTATTGTCATCCACTCACACCGACAAACTCAACCCTGAAAACCATCCCAACTTCTCCTCTCAGCATCACCTTCCCCTTATTCATGTCATCACCCTCGTCCAACCCTTCATCATCATCATCATCCTCCACCTCCCCACCACCCCACTCATCCCACTCGCCACTGCCCTCCCTCACCAACAACCCACTCAGACCTCCCTCCCAACCCTCCTCATCCACCCAACACCCCCTCCTCGCCCCTCTCGGACATCGTACATCCAGTGCACCAATCCCACATCACCCCACACCACCGGCGACACCCGAGAAGTGCCTGACGTTCTGTTCGCAACGGCATGATGCGCCTCCACTATGCAGGATGCTCTGTCTGCGGCGACGACAACCCCAACTCAGTCGCGCAGAACATGTGGCCAGATTAAGACCTCCACGTCGGACGGCTCCTTTGCCGACAGAGGATAGAGGACCTGCCTACTTGGGAATGTCGTCGTCATTCTCGTTCACCCCGTTCGATTCGCTTCGGCGTACACTCGAACCCTACTCATTCGTCTATGTACGAGGGACGCCAGATGGGGTCGTGGGGAGGTACATGGAGGAGATGGAATCTGATGATGGGCAGTACGATTTCGGCTCCTTATCGCGGAATGCTGGGCATTTACAACGGCGAAAGCGGGATGAAGGTGGGATGGAGTTCCTCGATTGGGGGGAGCATGGGTACCTCTCTTCCCTTCATCCTCCTTACTCGATCTCACTATCTCAAATTTAGGTCAATGGCGTACCTCCCCCTCACCTCCATCTTTCATCCCATCCTCTCAATCCCCACTACCATCAACCGGATCTTCTCCCCAACCCTAAACTTTCTCAACCGGTACCGCGATTCCTTCACCGATGGTTCCCAGACCCGAGCGCTCGAAAAGTTCCGAGAAGAGGTGGACAAAGGCGGTGCAGTGGCGGTACTTGGGAAAGTGAGGGGGCATTGGGAGAAGAAGGTTCAGCGACAGAAGGAGCAGATCGAGAAGCAGAAGGAGTTACGGGAGATGGAGGCGAAGGCGGGGGCGGGGTTTGAGGGGACGCCGAGTGGGAAGAATGTTTCGGTGGGGACGCCTACGCTGAGGGAACGGTTCGAGGCGAAGGCGAGGGATCTGGAGAGACAGAGGGAAATGGAGAGGGATCGGGTTAAGAAGGTCGGCAAGGAGGTCGAGGGGAAGGGGGAGTAGTCCGCTAGACACGAGGGCTTGGCTGTCGATAGATTGCATATACCTAGCATTCAAACATCATGTCACTCGCTCGTCTCTAACTCGCCAGTGAAGGAATGAGCAATGCACTGAGAGACGGGCAGAGCTTAGCGATACTACAGCATTGCTCGATTGTGTGCATGCAGGAAATCATGATCGCATCCAGAGACACAAGCTGCGTGTGAGGAACGTTCCATTCCTGACCAAAGCTGTATGAGGGTGGTGTGAAGGGGTGAGACGAGGTGCAGGGTGGTGATGATTGTGCGATCAAAATGAGGGGAAGACGGAATCAAAATGAGGGAATCCAAGTGCAAAGGTATACGAAAGACAAATGAGATCGAGCCGACATGATCATTGGTGAGATACCGAAACGCTGCTCAAGCCTGTTCCCCAATCAGCTCCGCTCCAGTAAATCCCGAGATGCAAACCTTGAGTGACACTATCCAACCCGCTGTCGTATCCGCCCATCGCCCTACCAGTGACGTTCGGCCGCAGATGTGGATGTTGCCCCGGGAAATACTGGCCCGTCGCCGTATTCGGGCTCGACGCGAGAGCTCCTGGTGAGGGCGGTATTGGGCTAAAGGCGCCCTGCGAGCCGGACTGGGAACGGGAGAAGTTAAGCGAGGTGATATCCAAAGACTGGGTCCGAGCAGACACGGAGCGTCCAACGTGTGTATGGGCTTGTCCAACTGATGCTTGGCGGACCTTCTCCTGGATGAGGGGGTCCGAGTCTCGCTTGGAGATTTCAGACCCCGTACGAGGGGGTGCAGGCTGCTCGAGCATTTTCAGAGATGCGGTATGCGTGCCACAAGGAAAACCCACAGCTTGGGCTCCGGCTGGCTGCCAGAAGTCAGGCACCCGCCGTGGATCATGAAAACTGAGAGGTCCAGCAAAGCCCAGGGATGCAGGATCTTCCACTACTCGATAACGTCCACCTGGACCGTCGAAGAGAGCTTTGACATCCGTCGTGATGGACACAGGGCGCTGTCTCCGGTCGACAAGAGATTCTCCCTCACGTTCTGATCTCAACGTCAGTCAGGATAGACCACCCCAGGCAGAACGATGTCTCACCCGCGGCATTTTTTCCAGTAGCTAAGAGCTTGCTGTTGAAGTGAGAAAAAGCGTCTGCAAACGAGTCCAGCCGTTTATACGCCGCGGGCGGATACACCTGAATCTACGCGACATTTCAGCATCGCTGCCGTCATGTTCGGCCATGCTCACGTTGTGCTGGCCCAGCCACTCCTCTAACGAATCTCGAGCTGTCTGGAGGAAGTCGATATTGCTTCTCTGACACCGGAATTTGAAGACCGCCTCGTCGCCCTGGCCAAACTTGGCTGATGGAACAATGGCGATCTGATGATCGCGCTTGACACGTTCCGCAAAGACAATGAACTCGGAGGACGTGACGAGACGGGTGAGATCTACGTTTGGCGGGACATGTAAGTCTGCTTCGAATGGGACATGATCCTACAGCGCGTTAGACGGGCAAGTGAGGGATATAATATTACCCACAAGAAGCATCGCTGCGGCGATGTGAACCTGGCTTTCCGGACCAAAGATGATGACGAGGTCACTCGCCGTCTCCTTATAGGGGAATCGGACGATCGAGTTGGTCTTATGCTCGATATCATGGATGAAAATGCTCTTCTCTCCAAGCAATGTACGTTGGTACCGACGGGGGATGGACACGCTCTCGACTGTGTAGTCCTTGTCCTAAGCTGATATTAGCCTTTGACAAGCATATGCAACCCGACGACTGACCTTCGGGTTGACCAACTCCATGACTGACTGCTTCAAGCTCTCCAAGTTGATTGCTTTCTTCGCAGGCGTTCTCGCGACAACGTTGTCCTCGTTATCAAGATATCCTCCAAGAGCGGCAAATTCCTCCGCGTTCGAGAATTTTACGTAGACGCCGTACAGCTTCATGATCCGCTGAATGTTTTTCCCACCGACCCCGATGATCCGCTTGTGATAGCTCTCAGGTACGTGGAAGGAGACCTCGGCAGGAAGCTCTTCCTGTAACATCGACAGACCTTGAAGAGCGCCGATATCGTTGCCCGAGACGTCCATGAGGAAGTTGTAGTCGTTGAAAGTCTCGAACTTGATCCTGACGCCGGTCATCTTCATGATCTTGTTGATCTTGCCGTTCTTTTTCCCTGATATGAAATCTCGGTGCTCGTTGGCTAATTCGATCTGGAAGCGAATCTCGTGGTGGAAATTCTGCCAGCCATCAGCGAAGAGGGTCACTTCTCCGATAGCTTACATGGATCACGTCCAGCTCAAGTACCATCATCACCGCTGCCCGTACTTCGTGTTCTAATCCGTGCATTTCGAAGCAATTGCTCTTGAAGACCACTTCGGCTCCCGTCGTGTGTGCTATCCGTTTGAGGATCGGTTGCATTTGAGCCGGATTGAGGCTTGCTTGAGGCATGAGCACGTCGAAGGAGATGGGAAGAAGCCAGAACGAGGCGACATAGAACTGACAAGCCTGCAGAGGTTTAGCACCGAGTTATGTACTGACCTGTTAGCTCACCAGGGCCATGATGCTACGTATAGTTCTTTCGATGTTGACTCGATGGTCGCCAAAAATGGTAATGAGACTCGCCTGCGAGCCGATAGAGGGTACCTGAATGTACGTCCCGTTGTCGCTCATAATGCCCTTGACCTCTTCGAGTCGCTCGGTAAGCAGCCAGTCAAGCTTGCGCGGGAGGATAGCGGTGTCTCGAGATATGACCAGCTTGCTCTGCGGATTGGATATTATTAGCGATTGCGGTATGTCCCACATGCGGCACGCACCTTTTGCACCGCTACGTTGAGGAGCATGTCCCTTGCCCGTTGAACGCCAAAGAACTCCCCGGTGATCCAGATCTGGTTCGATTTGCCGAGAACGCCCTGTTCGCCGCCGTGAACGCTGAGACCAGGGTGCGGTCCAGCACCGAATTGCCCCATGCCCATGCCCATGTTCATCCCCCCTGCCATACCTCCCATTCCTGGTCCCATGCCGGAGTTCACACCCAGCGGTCCAGCGCCCAAGCCAACGTGAAGGTGGTTCTGACCCGTGTGAGCGTAGGGCATGTGCATGTTATTCCCCGTACCCATGCCCGTCCCTGCACCGTTGTTGCCTATCATTGCCCCACCCATCCCCATCTGTCCGTGCATCCCAGGGCTCGGGGTCATGTTCATTCGCATCGGACTGCCCAAGCCTCGGCTGCTTGGATAGCCTGTGTGCATTTGCGACATGCCGGTGTGGTTCACTTGCATAGGACCAGGGCCATGGTTCATACCGTTCATCGGACCGGGGCCATAATGCTGCATGCCCGGACCGCTGTATGGCATCCCTCGTGTCGTTTGAGGATTGATGTCGAGCGGTTGTGGCTGATACGGATAGTGGACATGTTGATGAGGATTGTAGGCAGCGGGAGCGTTGTTGCCTCGATGGAAAGGTGGATAGCCTCCGACGTTCATCCCGCCCATGCCCATTCCTCCCATGCCACCACTCATTGGACTACCCATACCCATTCCCATTCCGTTCATCCCGCCTCCCATCCCCATCCCATGCATTTGGCCAGTCATCTGGACTGACATGGTACCGGTAGGCTGGACGCTCATGCCACCCATACGCATGTTTCGGTAGCCTATGCCCTGCTGGGTGCCGGGTTGAGGAGGATTTGATATGCCGACCAGAGGGGTGGGATAGTAGATATTGGTTGCGGTCTCTTCTTGTATCGATTGGATCGCGCATCGTTTTCGAGATGCGATGATCGCGTGAAGCTTGTAATCGATATCGCAGACCTCGGAATGCAGACCGCTCTGTGGACACGAGGTAAGTATCACTCAAGCTAGGTGGACTCAGGATTCACAAGTTCGTCCAGCATGACGAGTAGCCGGACTTTGGCGATCTCGACGCTCTCGACCGTTCCAGTGAGCACAAGCTCACACATACGCTCAGTCTCGAGACGATAGGTGACTGGTGCGGTCTTACTCGTGGTCGGCTGCGAAGAATCCAGAGCCGAGGAACTTTGGCCATTCTGGGTTTCTTCCCGAGGCTTTGTAGGAGATATGTTAGTAACGGCATCGCCTGTGGTGCCATTGGCACTGCTCGAACCACTTCCAGTGGGAGCGTCCTGCACAGCGGAATGCGTCCCTTCTTGACCTTCCGTCGCAGAATCGGCAAATCCTCCTTGCCCGTCGGCCGTGGCTAGAACGGTTCCTGCCAGTCCGCTGGATCCGGGTACGTCCATATTAAGAACTGCAACGTGCGCATGACTATCCGCGGCGATCTCGTCAAGATACCGCCGGACGTCTGGCTTGAGGGGACTGATAGTAGCCAAGGGTGATTCGAGGATGTCGGTCCGTGCAACCTTGATAACGGTCCGGTTGTCCTGCGGCGTCTCGCGTAGAATCGCTCCTCGTGCAGCCATGACCGACTGGTATCCGCCAGACAGGTGGAAGTTCCACAGGGTGCTGTCGGGGATCGGTGCGTCCTTCTCGCCATGACCCATCGGTATTGAAGGGGAACCACCGAGATCCATACCGAGCTGCTCTTTGCTGACGGTGACGAGACAGCCCTCCCTTGTCGTGATGGCAAGGCACATCTTCTGTACCCCATCCCAGTCCTTCTCGACCAGAGCGGTAGTCGTGAAGGGGACGGACGAGGACGGTTTCTTCGGAGTTGTCGTGGCGCTAGTGACATTGGGAAGAGCGATATTGGATAAGATACCCGAGCCGGGAAGGGGAAGGTTTGGTGGTAAGGGCGATGATGAGTTCCGGATGCTGCGGGGCGATGGGCGGGGAAAAGTGAATGAAGTGGTGTAGAGATCCATGATGTCAAAGATCTGTGATTCTATGCTGAGTGCTCGGTAGGATCGTATCCTTCGTTTCGGGGTAACAGCGATGCTGGGATTTTGGCTTGCTTGGTATCGAAAAAGGGACAATCGGGCACAGAACCTGTATGTATGGTCAGCTCAGGGAAGCATAGTATGCGGCGCCGAGATTGGCCAGCTGTATTGAAGTTCCAACAGCGGAACCGGACCTCGCTGTCCAGGCTGAAGAGCTGCACATAGCCAGCCAGCCTACGAAACTGCCGGAAAGTCATGCAGAATAAACTTGATGTAGCTCAATCAGACGACCAGACAGCACAGAACGGTGAATGGGAACCTGGTGGATGAGATGGTACGGCTTGCGTACCTGATATCAAGTTCCACTCCTCAGCGCATTGAGCACGTTCTGACCGAACCTCAAGAAGGAGATGGGGAGCTGTCAAACCCGAGCCCAACAGGTAGGATGCAAGATATCTAGTGGGTATGTCAGAGGCCGACCGACGGCCGCTCCGGACAGAAGAATAAAGGTCAAGACCTTGAAACGGTGTAAGGAACAAAGGGATAAGGGCTGGCAAAATGGCAGTACAGAGCGGTCGGACGGGTCCCGGGGTCAAATGTCAAGCGCGTCAGGGTCATTTCAACGTGGGGTTTCAGGATAGGCGGCGCAAATTGCCAAAAGTGCCGCCTACGTTCAAGGAGTATGTAAAGGGGGGTGTAATGATGCACAAGGGTCTCATGACCACAGGGTCCCGATGTCCCCTAGATCTCGCGACAAGACCGCTTCCACTTGCCCCCATACCATCTCCTCAACCTCGTCAATTGTCCGATTTGCATCTACAGCCACCCATCTGTCCGCCCCGTGTCTCGTTCTGATCTCCTTCTCTATCAGCGCGAATTGCGCCCTCACTCGCGTCTGCATATCCTGCGTCTCATAGCGCTCGATACCGTAGGAGGCGCGCGAGGCGGCGACTTCCGGTGGTACGGTGAGATATAATGTCAGGTCCGGCAACGGTAAGCCGGTGTCGGGGTTTAGGCAGAATGTGAATGGGAGACCCTAGAGAACAGGTGAGTTGCGACAAATGAGTAGGGTGGATTATGAACCTTTGCGGCAGAGAATGCAATGCCTGAGAACGCGTAACGATCAGCAATGATGGTCATCCCCTTGGCGAGGTCCCGAGTGATAGCCGCTCTGCAGAAGTATTACGAACCATCAGCACGCCGATGTCAGCGTAGCCAGCGACTCACGCACATTCCCAACGGTTGGCACTGAAGAGGAGATGGATAGCCCGATCGTCGAGCTCCGACTGAGATCGCAGATACGCATCTATCATCTTGCCTATTACTGTGGTACGATCTAGGGGTTCTATCAGTCAAGCAAGACGCAATGTCGATCCAGTGACCTGGAAATTTCTGTAGATGAGCCTTCCGCCCCTCCCGCTCGAGCCGCTTCGTGAGTCGGTCGACTTGAGTGGATTTCCCGGACCTGTCAAGGCCTTCGAACACGATGAAAGCGCCTCGTGAGGGTGATGATTCGGTCATAGTTCATCCGCAAATGTTGACTTGAGGCGGCGATATCGCTTCAGAGTCGGTGCGTCGTTCCGTTCGATGTCGACTGCGGAGGTATGTCTGCAACTTGTCAGATCTGGGATGACCCTTTTAAGTCTACTCACGAAGAGATATTATCTCACCTAGTATCATGTGCCGCGAGCTCCACCTTACAGCTCCGAATCGGACAGATGCAGGATTCCCTGGCTTTCGGCTCCAAGATGGAATCGACGATATCTACACTCGCTCCCCGGGTTTCAATGTATGGTGTCCAAGGAGCATACACTATTGGTGGGTAGGAATAGTACTACAAACGGCGACCGTTTCAAAAGCTGGCGAATGAGGACTGTAGAACAGACGCGAGGAAAGATCGGGTTGAACGCTGCGGCGACCGCCGCCCGCTCAAAGGGTCTTGGAAGCCTTTGCTGACTTTCTGGTGAGCTTGTCCCGATTGCAAGCGGGACCAGCGCATCCTTCATGCCGACCGAAAGGACCGGGCTCCTTGCTACGCCTACAACGTATGAGACCGCTAATAATGCTGCGCCCGGTTCTCTACAGACGTCCTCGCTGCACCAAGAATCCACCTCACTGCTCGAATGGACAAGGAAGTCTCTCTCCTCGAGACCGCCAGCCTCGACGTCTAGCCGGCCGAAGCCTTCAGATCCGAAAGCTGATATTGCTACCCTCCTATACGCTCTGAGCCTCCTCTCTCGTCCCGCACCGAGGGGATCATCGATCCGAGCTACCCTTCCGAATTCGGTCCTCGGATTGAAGGTACAGGCGTACCTGTGCGACGCTATTGAGGACCTGCTGGATGCCGGTGGAAGCTCGCTGGACGACGCAGAGGGAGAGGAGGAAGAAGAAGGAGAAGTTCAGAGGATTTGTTGGCGTCTCTGGGCGGTCGGCGACGGAAGTGAGGCGGAAGTATGCGGTGGGTTCCGTGTAGAATGCGAGAACGGCGGTGCTGATCATACGACTCAGTGATCGACCTGATACTTCCACCGTACGCCCAAATTGCGCGGACGTCGCCATTCCTCTCCCATCCGCTACTCCGACATGTCCTCGCGTATACCTGGTCTCGTGGTATCCCTCGAGCCGAACACGAACATGAGTCGACTCTTACCAGTCTCAAGCATCGATTAGAAGCCACTATGACGCAATTGTAAGGCCATGAGATCCACGCTGAACCGCGCTGACACGCTCAGTCGACTACACCTGCTCCACTTGGCTTCATTTTTGGTCCTCATCGGGCTCACATTTGCCCTCGCCATCCGTCCGCCCCTTTGGATGTTCCCATACACCCCTAAGGACGAATTACAGCGCTTCTCTGCTCTCGAGATCATATGGGCTATCTGGACAGCTGCCTCCTTTCTCGAGGTACGCCTCATGTCTCCCCGTCTGTAGGCCTCATTAAAGCCTTGCAGACCCTGCAGCAGTCCACACCACTGATCCGCAGACTCCTCCGTCTCCCAGCCCACCTCGCCCTCTTCTTCATCCCCCTCAACCCGACCACATCCTACTCCCTACTCACAATCTCCATCCCCACCCTGACGACCCTCCTAGTCCTCCCTATCCCACCCTCCGTGCCACTCCTAATCCACCCTCTGCTCCCACTCTCCAGCCTCCTCCTCAACATGCTCCTCGGCTCCATCCGTTCCGCCGCGCTCCTCATGCCACTTGTCATAGCCCTCTTCCTCCTCTTCGCATGGGCGATGAATGGCGATATCTTCCGGGGTTTCCATCTCCTCCCTTCCGCTCCAGAGGAACCTAGAATAGCGCCATTCGAAGCTAGATTATGGATATTCATCACTGCTATCCTCCTCCTGGTCTTCTCCATCACTATGACTATCTCTCGTGCCATCGTACCGATTCGGGAGGGATGGGACGAGGACGGAGCGAGGAGGTGGAGAGGCGCGATCAAGGAGGGCGATGAGTGGGAGAGGGAGTATGGGGTGACCGTCGCGAGGTTGGCGAGGAGGAGGTTGGGGTTGGCGGTGCAGGAGATGGTCAGGCCGGTATTATCACCGATACGCAACCCCAGGACCTCCAATGGAGATGGAGTGTCGGGCGGGGAAGAAGCGCGACATCAAAGGGAAGATCTGGATCCGAAAGTCACGCCGCATCGTTCGGCCAAAGCGAGAGCAGTCTTGGTGCCAATCAACGTGCTCTGCCTGCCTTTGGACATCGCTTTGCTAGCATTACACCTGGCGCAAGTGCTTCGTGTCTTCTCACTCGACCACCGCACTCATTACGGGCTTTTCGAAGTGCGAGACTGGATAGCGGTGATGGTCGTAGGGCTGCCTTGCTACCTGTTCGAGCGGGTAGGGAGATTGACAGACTATGAGTCAAGCACAGCAATAAGATCGTGATTTGGTTATGTCTCGATATCCGGCTCTCCAAGAGGGACTCATGCTATACAAGGCTGAGTGCAATGCAGATAAAGCTCAGATGCAAATCTCAATCCACGTCGGCCTCATCGTCCTCCGCTTGCCGCGGGAACCCACCAGGCATGCCGCCACCCCCTTGCGCAGCCTCACCCTCCCTTCCCACATCAGTAACCCGCAACAGCTACGACCGTGATGAGCCATCACTCAGCCATACCACGGACCGCTCACCATCCGGAGAACATCCTCCCTATCCCCTTCCGGCATATCTTCAAACTCTCTTCTCTCCGTAGAATCTCTCAATCCAGCTATGATTATCTGGAGATTCGCCGGATTCTGCTCCACGACATCCAAACCCCCTCGCATGGCCTCATCAACTACCTCTGCTCTACCCGTAGTCGCTCGACCAGATGTGCGTACTCCATTAAAGCGTACTCCATTAAAGTAATCATCGTCGTATATTGAGATCGCCGTAGTGGGTGGTAGGGGATCGTACGCGTTGAACGGGTGAGAGGTGATGCGTGGAGGAAGGAAGCCGAGCCATGAGGTACTTTCGGAACAGAGAACGTGCCGGCAGATGAATAAAGGGACATTGAGGGACTCGTCGATCGGATCTCTTGGTATTTGCATGTATGCCAAAGCATTTGATCGGAGCTCTTTCGCGTCGTGAGAGTCAAGAGTGGACAGAGCAGCGGCGACCTGGCTTTCGAACCACGACAGATTCGAAGCTTCTTTCCACAGAGCCTCGGATCGAGCGACGTAAATGTGTGACAAAAGGTGAATAACATTGGTGGGCGAATCACTGATACATGTTAGTTTTGCTGCGGAGAATTCGGCCTGTACTCACGTATCTCCAGCCTCGACTTGCAGCAGGGGATTACTCCGCGCTCCATTTGGCAGGGAAGCACCGATCTTATCTGCGAGGAGCGGGATGACCTGCGGAAACGTCTGCATCGCTGCTTGCAAGGCTGCGTTGCTCGTCGTTTCGTCCTGAGACAGTCTAAATGGGCAAAACCCGCTGGATGTCTCGCTCACCTTGCTCTTCTCGGCGTCCTCCTGGGCGCGCAATGCAAGAGCTTGGCTGTAAGCCATACCCGGATATGCTGGTAAAGCTGCGATGGCTGGCATGGTGTAGCTGTGTTCAAGGATAGAAAGCAGCCACGCCCCGTTATTCGACTTGATGGCGAGGAAGTCGAGCCAAAAGGCGGCACCATGCGGATCGCCCTGAGCATCGTCAGGTTTTATGCAGCCGCCGTCATGATTCGGAACATACGAAAGGATCAAGCGCGAAAAGGAGTTTAGCGAAATTGAATGCTGTCACCCAACATCCACGCCGACCGAGATAGCTGCATGCTTGTCAGCCAAGGATCAGACTGACGCAGGAAGACTTGCGAGATCATTCGATGTAACGCGGTGAACATCGGTCGATTCTCTATTCTGTCAAAGTCGAGTCGGGATGACCCAGTCGATACGCTGAAGGATGGCATCAGACACCTGTCGAAGGCATACAGCGCGCGCTCTGCAAAGTCCGAAGCGGCTCCGATATCTGCGATCAACCTCGTTATTCGCTGGGTCCTCTCTGAGACCCGGCAGACCTACCAGACTGTAATCGATATACCTCGCTCATCTGAAGCAAAGTATCCACATGCCACGGATACACCTGAAGCAGCGCCATCAACTCGTTTGGATCTAGATTGCTTGATCAGGTCTGTCCGCACAACACCAGGAAGAGCGTACCATGTGATCTGACCGCGCCCAAAAACTGCCTCTCCACCTCTCTCCACTGTCCCGAGTGCACGAAGGTGAACCACTTCTCCCCCTGAGCGCCCATCTCCAGTCCTTTCCGTGCGTACACCCCATCCACCTCGTCATCCGTGAGCTCTCGCATTCCGAGACCGGCGAGCGAGGTTGCAGGCGGATACGTAAGTTTGGGCTTCGATATGGTATATCGAAGCTTGGATGAGGCGGCGGTACGATGGCGATTGGGACCAGATTGGGCGGAAGATGCGATCTCGGACAGGGTGTTTAGGCTGAGAAACAGATGAAGAAAGGGGGACTGACGACCTTCGAGCCGAAGAAGCGACGCAGCTCCGCGTCCGCATCAAGATTCTTCGGATCGAGCGAGAGAAGGTTGCTGTAGATAGCATGATCAATTAGCTAGCTTGTTACCTGCGTCGACCTACTGGACTTACCGAAAAGCCATGAATTGCTTCGACTCGCTCGATGGTCCCGCTCCAGTAGAGGATCCACCTCCAGGTGTTGCCGACGGCTCTCCATATCTACTCACATCGTCAGTCTGGGGAGTGACTCGCATGAGGTCCTGACTAGCTTTAGTTTCAGCTCGGCTAGCGCTCGGTCGACCTCGTCCATTCCCTCCGATGCATCCTCCCGTCCTTTCGTTCCGCTCTTCGCGCCTTTGGCCGGTTTTGACGTCGAGGATGTAGCCTGATCAGAGGCATCCTCATCGATGTTCGGTGTCATTGCGGAAGACTGCTTCTTCTTCTTCGGTTTCTTCTTCTTGTTCTACCACAATCTCATCAGCTTTGTGCAGTCATTACCAGCCAAGACCGCACACCTTGTTCGGGACTGAAGCAGGAGCTTCTAGCTCTTCGGCTGATTCTCCTTCCTCCTCGACATCTTTTGCGTCTAGCTGTAGGAAAGGTCAGATCAGCTTTACTGAGCTACGAAGCAACCGCACTGACTGCTGCAAAGGGGTTCACCACCTCCTCATCCGCTTCCTCCTCTTCGCTGACTTCTTCGACTTTTGGTGCATTCTCTTGCTGCGCCTTGAGCTCCGCAAGCTCCTCCGCTTCCCTTTGCTGTCGCTTGTTGAGTCGTTTCGACATCATTTCCGATCGCCTGGTTTGGCCTCACTGATGCCAGACACAGATAATTGCGGATCTCGAAAACAAAGGATCATGGACAGCGGGGCCCCACCGAGGGCAGAAACCGCATTCTCAAGCGAAGATGTCGGCGTTAATTCACAAGCCGATTCGCCATTTTAGCGTTAAGTGAGGGGACCGCCGTGGGAGGCAACCGGTTGCAGTTGGTGTATCTCGGAACCCGTCTTTCACTCCTACCAACCCCACGCATTCACCATGGCCGAACAAACGGAGAAGGCGTATCAGAAGCAACATCTGTTTCAGAGCGCGAAGGCCAAGGGTCAGTATCAGCGTTCTCACAAGGAGACTCAGGCTGATGGTCTCGCGACTCCTTCACTTCCTCCTCCTCCCCCCAAAACACTCGGTCTCTTCGTAACTCTTCGATCTGACATGCTTTCCTGCCATGCCTCTGATCTCGTCATAGCCCCTCCTCTCATCTCGCCATTTTCCGCATGACTACTCGCCGGGACCTATCGGGTGTAAATAGGTGGGAAGAAGATCACGACAAAGACGAAGCGATGGTACAAGGATATCGGTCTAGGCTTCAAGACTCCTGCTGGTGAGTGATCGGTCCCACTATCTGGTGTAGAAGGAGGTGAAGCGGTAGACGCGGCCGTCTAAGCGGATTTAGCTCTTTGGAGCTGGTCTCCGGCACCGGAGACGCCTCTCCTTCGCTGTTGGGATACAGCTTGTATCGGATCATCGCTGATTCTTCTCCCATTCATAGAGGCGATAAGTGGTACCTATATCGATAAGAAGTGCCCCTTCACAGGAGATGTCTCGATCCGCGGACGCATTCTTACCGGTGTCGTTCACTCGACCAAAATGACCAACACCATCATCATTCGCAGGGAGTATCTCCACTTGTGAGTCTAGCTGCTCCAAGCATCTTCTCTCTTGCATCGTTTGCGAGATGTTGTGGGTTTGGAAAGCTAATTCTGGTCAATCCAGTATTCCCAAATACCGTCGTTACGAGAAAAGACACAAGAATCTTGCTGCCCACTGCTCTCCCGCCTTCCGTGTCGAGCAGGGAGACACTGTGACTGTTGGTGAGTCGAAGGTTTGACTCTCATAGCCTTTCACGCTATCGGGGATGAACGTATCTGACTTGCACCAGGTCAATGCCGTCCCCTTTCCAAAACCGTTCGATTCAATGTCCTCCGAGTGTCGAAGAACAAGGCGGCGGCGAAGGCTTTCAACAAGTTCTGATTGGGAGTTTTGGCGCTGTTGGGGGCTTGATGTACACGTTCGATGCATCGGCATTCTCTGACATCATGAAGGGGACGAGCTTGCTTGTCACTGTACACAGCAAGTGCTGCCTCATCTCGCTGAACGGCAGCAATTCAGCGTGCCAGGCGGCTGTATCGAATCTCAGGTGCACTGTGCATCTTCGTTTGATGAGCTATCAATGCGGACTACTTCATTTTCCTGTTGACGGTAGGATATGTCACGTGCATGAGCATCCCGAGTCCCCTCTCCCGCCTTTCCAGTCAAAGCTCGTCTCCCATATCATTTCCAGTCACGACTGCCTCTACCAAATATCAAGCTCGTACCCGGAAACCCAAAATGCCTCTTCGAAGCACACGACCGCCAAAGCTCGACTCCCTCCTCCCTCCCATACTCTCTCTCCTCACCTTAACCCCTCCAAACCCCTACTCCGCCCACCAAAAAGCCTTGACCACAACCGCCCGGCTCGCACAATCCGGTCACACCCCACTGGCCATCGAGATCCTCTTCTCCACTTCCCGAGAACTGCTCAAGCTCGGTGAAGCTGGGAGTGGGGTTGAGTTGGGGGTAAGGATGGTGCAGGTCATGGGGGACGCTGAGGTTACTGTAGATGACAAGAGTAGAGGTTCGCGTTCTTCCTTCCTTCGCTGCTTTGTGAGAGGCTGATGGATGGAACAGCTTCGATCACTCAATTGCTCGCACTGACACCGCCGTCCGGACCGTGGAGGAAGAAGCTAGCAGACTCTGCTATCAAGTGGTCGGCCGCACATGGGCCGTGTCCGACCGGTGATCCGGGATTGCATCAATACATCGGCGAGATGTACTACAAGGGTGAGTCGGATATGCTTGTCAGTGCAGGATGGGAGGGATGGCGGCTGATAAGGGGGAATGGGCTGTAGAGAGGCTGTTCGTCACCGCTGAGGTGCACTTGTTGGCGAGCGGGAAGAGGGATGCGGCGAATCTATTGGCGGAGATGATGTTTGAGTGGTGAGTTAGGCTCGACGACTGGGTCCTAGGCCCAGCGACTCTCTTGTCGATTGAGCTGGTATGATCCATGCTGATGCTAAGCAGGTGCGAGAAAGGCCAGCTCGACCCCGGTCCATATGCCATACGCGGCACATTCCCGTATGTCCCTTTCTTATGTCTTGCCCTTCAGCTGACGCCTCCCAGCTTCCTCTCCCAACAACCACCAAACGTCCTTCCAGCTACGACCTTCCTCACCCGCTTCCTTTCCCTCCTCTCCTCTTCTTCGTCATGCAAATCCATCTTTTTATCCACCCTTCCTTCCCAGACCTCTTTCTCAGTCCCCGATATCCACTTAACCTCGAGCCCTACTATCAACTTCATCCAGTTGGCTCTCATCACAATCCAACGAGCTCCAGCGGTCGGGACAAGTGGAGTGCAAGCGCGAGGGATGGATGGTGGGATTGGACGGGAATGGGAGAGTCTGGTCGGGAGGTATCGGCGGATGAGTGGGGTTAAGGGGGTCTTGGGGGACAAGGAGGCTCAAGAGGTGAGCGTCGGTAGAGTACTTCTGCCTCGAAGTCACATCAGGGGGGAAGACTACGCTGATACTCTTACCGCAGGCTCTCGCGCAGATCTCGACGACTGTGTTCCTAGCTGCTCCTCGGAAGGGACAGCAAGGCGGGGACCTCCTACAGAACCTCATGGGCTCGCTCTTCGGCGGCGGAGGAGGTCCACCAGCACGAGGATCCATTGGATCGCGCTGATTCACGCCCATACGCATGTATTTATGACGGTACTCGACGTTATCGCATTCATCGCTTGCTATATTGCGTACAAGTCCAAGACCCTTCCGTCTGGCTGCCTCGTCTCCTCACACCACCGGGGAGGATGTCTGAGACGACCTAGAAGTTGCTGCCACTCTTCTTGCCCTTGTCGGCCTTCTTCCCCTCCTTGTGGAGCTTGTTGATCTGTTTCTTCCATCCGACTACACTCGCCAGCACAGACGATCAAGAGAACAAGGATCGATGAAGAGGATGAATCGCATCAGTCAGCGCGGTCCTCGAGGGGTCCAATGGAATGGGCGACCCACAGCAGGATTTGCAGTCATTGTTCGCATGGGCTTTACACATGATCGAGCCATCCTTGTTGGAGCGATAATGAGGCGGGAGCTCGAGCGGGGCACGCGGCGCCGGGTCGAGGCTGAGCAACGAGGGTCATCTCACTGAATCCCACGTGAGAAGGGTGGAGAGACATACCCCATCACGGCGTCATTGTCTGGTAGTTTCATCAGTGCTGACGGAGAGAAAGCGTGGGGCTGACGTACCTTCGCGACCGTCAAACTCGCAGTTCTTGCAGACTTCGAGACCGTGCTCGCAGAAGAGGGCGTCGTTGACCTCGACTAGGGTGGGGTCAGGTCAAACCGTCCAAGTGTGAATGCGGGATGGGAAAGGTCGTGTCGAAGGAGTCGTGATGGGGGTGGGAAGGTTGAAAGGGAGGGACGGGACATACTGGAAGAGGACGAGCTACGGTAAGGTCAGCGCTCTTCACTGGGTGCCACATCCGTGAGTGTGCAGGATGGAAACGGGCTGATGGCAGCTGGATGGGTGGCTTGCGAGAATGAGAACCGTCGTCTAGTAGTGGCATTATCTGTCTCCGCAGCACTTCCGTTTCCCGGCTCGGGCCCAACCATGAGATGAACCAACCATGAGATGCATCACTCACTCCGTCGGCGAAGTCCCAAGATCAGCCATAATGTCTCGATTCTCTGTTGATACCAGTGATCAAGCGGCTAAATGCGAGGATAGATTGGTGAAAGGGCGATGAGGACGTGGCGGGGAACTGGAACTCGTCACGGGATGAGATAGCAGCTATATAAGCGGAAGCACTGCTACGGCTGGTGATCATCTGACCCGGGGTGAGGAACGGGCCCCGAGGTTCCCAGGGTGTTGGAATGTGGGGGCAAATCAGCGGGAATTACCGCTTTTGGCCATGTATCTCGCCGGCGGGTGGCGTGGAGATCCCTGCCTGGAGGATGAATGCATACAAACTACCATGCCGACCTATGCTGATCTCATGCTGGGGCCCGCCTTCCCCTTCCCCTTCCCCTTGCCCTTCTGTTTCCCGTTCCCCGCAGCTCCACTGACTCGCCAAGCACTGACAATCCCCTCCATGACCTCCCTCACCCCTTCGCCATTCCGAACGCTCGTGAATAATGTCGGGCCGCCTTCCCGCATCGCCGCTGCGTCTCTACGCATCACTTCCAGACTAGCCCCGACATACGGCGCCAGGTCCGTCTGGCCCGTCTCATCAGCTTCTCATATAAGGATGAGGGGGATGGACACACCTTATTGACGATGAGCAGGTCCGACTGGGATATCCCCGGTCCTCCCTTCCTAGGTATCTTATCCCCCCCACTCACATCAATCACATAAACAATATAATCCGCCAATTCCCTCGAGTAGTTCGCTACCCAATCCCTCATCAGCTCCACCAAAGCATTGTTCACTTGTGCAGTTGGACTTACCCGCGAGGTTGTCACCCCCACTCTCGACGAACAGCATCTCCGTCTCGAACGCCACCTGCAACTCCTCAAGTGCTCCAAGGTTCGCCGAGATGTCCTCTCGTATAGCGGCGTGAGGACAGCCGCCGGTCTCGATGGCCCGGATACGTTCTTTGGGGAGGGCGTCGTTGCGGATTAGGAATTCTTGGTCTTCGCGCGTGAAGATGTCGTTGGTCACGGCGGCTGGGGGACCCTGCATGAGCGGGAGCCAAGGATGAAGCAGGATATGGAAAGTGCAAGGTCTTGTTATGGAGGCGCACCGATATTGTAGTCATCCCGAAAACCTCGACATAGAGCTAGTAGGAGCGCAGTCTTCCCGGACCCAACCGGCCTGAACCACCATCAGTCAGCACGACTACCAGCGTCTGAAGCAACATACCCGCCAATGCCAATAGTGAAAGCTCGCTCATTCCAATCCCGTCCCGAGTAATCCGGTAAATCCCTCTCGCTGAACTTGCCTACCAACCCATACCACCATCGGTCCCTCTTCCAGCTAAGTCAGGAGAGAGTACCTACCGGCATGTTCCAGATGTTCATGTGTATGACCATGCTCGTCAGGTGTCCAAGTCCCATCCCCACCGTGGGTGTGCATCATCATCCCACCATCATGCGAGTGCAGACCAACCCCGTTGGGCGTCGACGAGACAGAAGAGTCGCCGGAGTCGGGTCGAGGTGCGACGTCTGAAAGCGCTGTGGTTAACCGGTCTGAGAATTGGCAGATGGGTTGTTGCGACATGGTGGATGCTAAATCGTAATAGTCGAAGCCTGACGAGTGTTGCGTGATCCGCTGATCTTTTTGAGCCGATCAGGTAAGCATCTTCCGGTTCTGCGTGCCGAAACGACCTCACCCGGGAAGACGACCATGACTCACCGCGGATCAATCATTGGACCTGAAAAGTAAACCCCCGCGTGGGGACAAACGCGGGTGAAACATCGTCAAGAGACAGCAGGGAACACAAGTAGCATCGCTCCTAGTCATCCAAGACACTCTCCACGTCCTCATCCTCATCCTCGTCCTCCTCTCCTTCCTCCTCCTCCTCTCCTTCCTCCTCCTCCTCTCCTTCCTCCTCCTCGACAGCAGCCATAGCCTTGCCGCCTCTCCCTTTTCTGACTCCCGCTGCCGCCTTCTTCCGCGGGGCTTCCTCAACATCGTCCTCGTCCTCGTCGGACGACCCAGCAGCGGTCGTCGTATCGTCCATTTCTGAAGGCGCTTCGTTTGGCTCTCGAGACATGGAAATGGGTCGTCGCGAGGTCCGACGTGTCCGACGAGCTGATCCAGCTTCGCTCCGCGCGTCGACATCCATTTCCTCGCTGTGCCAGGTCATTCTCTAGACTTCTGGATAGAGCCTTACTCACACATCATCGATAAATCCGAACAATGCTGCGACCTCTTCTCTATCTGCGCTCCGGAAGGCATCCTCATCGAAACCTTCCAGCTGAGTGGGGTATTTCTTCAGCAGAGCCGAGCCGACGCGACTCAGTGCGTTGCGCGAGGCCGCGTCTCCGAACGGTCGTTTCTGAGACGCGCTTCAATACCATTGCGAAGAAGAGGAGACACGCAAAGACTCACACTGCGGATACTTGCAAGGAGCGTCTCGACGGCTTTGATCTTCCATTCCTCGGTCTCTTCGGGTTCAGAGAGGTTGAGCTTGCCGAGGAACGATACGAGTGCTTTACGGATATCCTCTATGGATTGGCGCGATCAGTACAGGTTCCCTGTGCTCACAGAGCACCCAGATAGCAACAAGTTCGGAGGACACACGTACTCGATGTCTCCGATAAGATAGATTTGAGGATAGCCATTGCCAACTCAAGATGCACCGCTTGATTAGATTTGACTCCGTCTCTTTCCCTACGAGGCGTTAGAGCGGGTACTCAAGCTTGGGTTGAGATCGCCCGAGAATCGCACTCACACTGCCTTCTGCGGGTCCAGCCAATCAACCATCATCAATCCCATCTGTGCAAGCGGTAGCATCTGCTGTTCATTGTCGAGCTCGTCGTGGAGCTGAGCGAGCATCCCAAAGGTCTCGGAGAATATCTGATGTGTCCGTCAGGTCATGCGCTACGGTCTGAGTTTGTCAGTCCGTACCGAGAGCAAGCGTCCTTGGTTCTCGGGGGAGGAGTAGCAGTATACCGGAAGGAAGTAAGTCAGACATTGGCGGAGGGGCTGATTGTCCGCGGTCTCTGGGGAGAAGTAAAGCAGGACAAGCGATTGGAGGATCTGAGCGAATGTGGAGAATCAGCTCCGAATGCGTGCTCCTCGCGGCGACTTACACTCTCATCGGCAATCATTCCTGCCAGCATGAGCTTAGCTACTCCCTCGCAAGCCGCCGCTTGGACCTCCGGCGCCTCCTGATTTAGCATATGCCGCACTAATTCGATGACTTTGTCGACCTGATCCACACGATCAGCGTGGTCTCCGAGTCCTTGTCGGGACGACCTACCGGCATCGTCTTCGATACGAGAGAAGGTATGTCCTGAACCACGAGGAGGTCAAAGATGATCTGAACGACCTTGAGTTTGAGCTGGTCATCGGCAGCATTGAGCTGTTGGACGAAAAGACCAAACGAGTTCGCCGCCATGTTCTGCGGTATCGCTCAGCGTCCGACCTCGCCGAGAAGGGGAAGAACCGTACCGAATCGATCATGCAGCATAGTCCGAGACAGATGAGCCCTTGATCCCGCAGTGCCGGTTCTTCCTTGTTTCGTACAGCTGGAATAATCAAATCCGGCAGTAGACCGTGAAAGACAGAGTTGTCCTGTAGATCCTACCGGATCGTCAGACCCAAGCAATCACAGGGCTGAGCAGCTCACCGAGTGGACTCGCTCAAGAAGACTGATGCATATCAATAAGCACCTCAAGTCGACCAGCGCGGCTTTCATGCGTGCGTCTGGGTCATCGACATCGAAGCGAGGCGCCAGCGACTTTCGCCGTCCTGGAGTGCCGAGAGTAGACGCCTGACTGGGTGCGGGCTGAACAAGGTGTCAGCTTCTTGATCTGATACAAGTCAAACCACGCACACCGTCCATCTCCTCCTCCCCTTCGCCTTCCCGCAATTCCGTCACCACATCCACAATGACACGGATCAAATCCCTCTCGCCATTCGAGATCTTGCTCAGCACGTCCAGACACCGCGGGATAAGCTCTTCCTGCAGATTCGCTTGCGAGATTATCTCCCCTTGGGTGACAGTCAGTCTGACCGCTAACGTGCTCTTGGCGGGCGCTTACGCGTAAGCTGGAACATCTTCCGTCGACCCGTCTCGTCCGCATAGTCCATCTGCACCGCCAGCTTCAGCAATTCGCCCACAACAAGCGCCCGCTCAGCAGCATCCTCGGCTTCGTCGTTGACCGAGCCGACGAGCTTATTGTACTCGTCCTGTATCCGGAAGGCTAGAGCCGTGACGACCGGCATAGCCTCCTCAAATCGCGCTTCGTCCTGAGCAGCTGATCAGCGGGTCTGACCAGATCCTGGAATGCGCCACTCCAGATTCAGGAATGCGCCACTCACCTTGATGGTCAGCTTGCAGTGTTCGCCGAAAACCCGGACCAGAAAGGCTTTTGTTGGCGTCATATCGGTCCAGTATACGTCTGATTGCGGATTCAGACCAGATCTGTGACACTAGGAAATGCTCACCATCGAAGTTCACGTTATCAAGCACTTCCGGACGAGTGACAAAGACAGAGAGCAGAGCTTCTTCCGCCACCTGGCTGGACAGCACGTCGAGTCGCGACAGGAACTAGAAGTTCAGGCAGGTCAGCTTCGTGACAGACAAAACCAATAGCACACACCGCAACCAGCTCGCCCTCAGCGTGGTCTACCCATCCGCCTAACATTGCTGCCGCGGCCTTCCTGACGCTCGCCTCCCGATCGCCCAGCCCATTTCGCACCACATCCTCCCGCTGTGAGACACTGAGCAGTCTCGAATCAGGTAGAGCTGTGGCTGAAAATGAGCCGTGGTACACCGTCCGCCGAAGGACGGGGTCGATGTCGCGGGTTCGAGCGAGGATATAAGGAAGAGTGACAGGAGTTCGAGGAAGATTGTACAGAGCGGCACGGCGAACCTCACTTTTGGAAGCGCGTCAGCGGGTGAAATGCAAGGTAGCAGTCATGTGCTTATTACACGGCGTCAACCAGACTCACGCAGCTAGGTCATACTGCAGTAGATCAAGCAGTACCTCGCTGAGCGGTTCCTGCCCTTCCTCAAGATCCTCTTCATCCTCCCCGCTCTGCAGCTTCGCTAGTCCGAGAGCTGCTTGTACCCGTACAGCCGACTCCTTGTCCCGTGATCGGTCGAGCAGGCTCTTGCGCAGCAGGACATAGAGGTCGTCGCTGAGATCAACCGCATCAGAACAAAGCGTGAAATGGTGAAGAGTGAAACCTACTCCATCTCGCCGAGACCGTTGATCATGGAGACCGTAAGAAGGGTCACACGAAAGCGGACATTCTTGTCTTTCGCATCCATTCCTGACAGAAGATGTCGGAGCAGCTTCGTAACGAAGCGGGATGAGGTCGTCTCAACCTCCTCTTCGCCTTCCGGTCTGTTCACAGCATCTGTTTCAACTTCAGCAGGCACAGCCGTGGGATTGAGAAGCAGACCCCTGACCCTGCTGAGTTGTATATGCCACATACTGGGCAACGAACTTCACCACCCTGTCCGCAACCGCCACACCCTTCTTCACATGCAATACCCGATTCACCATATCGATGAATGCGGCGTTGAAAGCCTTCTCGCCAAGCAGCTTGGTACCCTTACTCGACTTCTCGATGATGGTCGAGCATGATGCTTGGATCTTACAAAGGGCGACAATGTTCTTTCGGTGATTGGCGGTCGTATGTTGGGTTTGATCGAAGATGGGGGGAAGTGCGAAGGGGAGGGTGTCGGTAAGGTAAGAGTCGGGGAGAGCACGGGGACGAGCGGCTACCATGATGGAGTCCTTGAAACGCTAGCCTTCAGTCGAGCGCACGCTCGTGGTCCAAGGAATGACATACAATCCTTTACGTATTCGAAGTGGAAAGTGATCAATTGATTGTTTGACAGGACGCGCCGGAAAAGAAAGCCAATCTTTACGTAAGCAGCCACGCGTGTTTCTTTTTCAAACTTTTCGTAAACAATCGTTGACTGCTCTCCGTTAAAACTATTCATACTCTCCACCAAGATCTCCAACGAGCCCACAGTCCACGATGTCACAAGCACGCATCCCTCACCAGGAGCTGGCCGGCTTCCCGATGATGACGACGAACGAGATCCTAGACTGCCTACTCGCCTTAGGCATCACCGTCCAACAGGAGGATGTAACGAAACCTTCCCCTCAATCCGCTCAAATGATATACGCTGCACTGCTTGATGCGCTCATGGCTGCTCCGATGGAGTTACTGGAACAGCCAAAGGCGGCTTTGATGGGGATGATGGAGTATAAGGTGGGTTGACGAAATTCCGATCTGGCAGCAGGCTGACCGAGGAAAAGGAGTTATATGGGGACGCGCTGCACTTTACGATGTTCTTCCGACACTGGTGAGTTTGTCGACTCAATGGATGAGGAGGGTTCTGATATCAGTCTAGCCGAGAGCTCTCGCTTCTCTGCGGTATCACCAACTTCAGCTTGTCCGACTTGACTCGACCGGAAGGATCCCGATTACGCACCATGCTGAGCGGGATCATGAACTTTGCGAAGTTCCGGTGCGAGGACCATCTCTCGAGGTGCTCAGAAACTGACGGTCATAGGGACGAGCGAGAGCACTTCCATCAAGCCCTGCGACAGAAGGTGCAGAAGCAGGCGGACAAGTGGGTCTCTTGCCCTCAATCCCCAACATGGCTTGACGCGATGTCAGAACCATCAAGCTTCGAAGACAGCTCGACAAGATCGAAGCGGCCATCAACGAGATCACGCTAGTCTTGTTTTTCTCTGAAGCTTCCTGCTCATGATTTTCCAACTTGTAGCGCCAAGAACGCTGCAGATAGACCATTGACCGAGGAAGCGCGAACTCGGAATGAGGGGATCCGGAATGAATTGCTTGAACTCCGGAGTCAGCAGGTCAAGCTGTCGCATGAGGTCGAGGAGCTCAAGAAGGAGAGGCAAATCGTCATGGATCAGGCTGTGCGTCGCGTCTCTTCCCCACATATAACGTAGCTAATGCTAGGCCAGGCAAGCAAGATGCATGACGTTACGACCCTCACCAGCCAAGCAGCCCAAGCTCGATCACGCCTCGTCCAGTCCCCCGAGAGGATCAAGCGACACATCTCCGACATGTCCACCACCGCCGCTGCCGAAAAAGCCTCTCTCGCATCGTATCAGCGAAAAGCTCGAGAACTGGGTAACCGGATTGAGGTGATTGCCGGGTTGGAGATGGATCTGAAAGGGTTGATCGACCTCGAGAAAGGGATTGATGAGCAGCGGGGGAAGGTGGAGGAGGCGAGACGGGCAATGTTGGCGCTCAATGCGAGGTTGGAAGGGAAGGACATCGAGTCGCAGGGACACGCGGCTAGGCTCGAGGTGGGTCCTACCTTGATTCGAGCAGGTAAGAGATTGACGGTGGAGTAGCAATTGGATCGTCAGTTGCAGAACGCGAGTGATAAGCTGTCGCGACAACAGGAGATGGGGAAGGATATGCGGGAACGCGCAAAGTCAAAGATGGCATCGCTCAAGGCGGAGTAGGCGGACTCTTTCTACGCATATGGCATTTAGAGCTGATATCCGTAGGTACGTGGTACGAGCGAAGGAACGCGGTGTATGGCAAAAGGAGCGAGAGCACCTCCTCGCCGAGCAGAAGGAGGTCGAGGCGGAGATGGCGGCGTTTGTCGCGAAACATGAAGGGGAGATCAACGAGTTGCTGCAGGAATACTGGACGATGCGAAAGCAAGCCGGTGAGTCCGGGTGATGACGAGCATGATGGAGCTGACGTGAGTAGAGGACTACATGAACACGATGACTGTGAAGCTTGGATTACAGATCAAGGTCTAGCTTAGACTCGTAATTTTTGGATGCAGCATTGTGCTGCATAGGTGTAGAGAACCGAGGATCCATTATGCGCATGAGTTGGTCTCATATATGCTAGATACGCCCGAACAAGCCGCAAGACAAGGAAGGAACGTGGTATATGCAGTATTTTAACCGAAAGAATGACCCTAATCTATTCACAAGGCCTAGTCTACATGAGAGTCCCATATATACAAAAAAAGTGTCCCGGTCTATATCCATTGTCCCGGGTTCGTTCAAGCATAGACGACCTCCAAGCTCTGATATGATTCGTCGGCCCAGCCGACCTCGACCGATTTCGGCTTCTGGCGTGGAGGCAGTGTCGCAGACTTCCACTTCATCGTGATCACCGGTGGGGGCAGCATTGGGTGCTCCTTCTCTTGAGTCGGGATCTGCGCTTCCCATCCCTCGGTCTCGGTCAGGCTGTCGTCGCTTCGACTCGTCATGAGAGACGGCGTGTCGTCCTCGGATTCAGCGTCCTCGGCATCCCGGTGCATGGGAGGTGGTCGGACGATGATGACTTTGTCGTTGACGACATCCTCGATCGAGGAGGAAAGGTGGATCATCGGTCTCGGCGAAGCTAACCCCTCATCGGACGAAATCTCGCTTTCCGAGTCGGGGCACGAAGAGCTGACCTCCTCGATCGCGTACAAGTCCATCATCGCGGGGTGGGTCGGGTGGTCCGCCTCGTGTTGAGCGTGCTCCTCGTCTTCGGGTGTCCAAGATCGCCACAATCTAGATCCCTTGACCGGCTCGCACGTGACGCCGCACGCTTCCCGGAGGGTGTGACCGTTGCTGAGTGCTCGGCGGTGCGCTTTGTCACCGGCACGACCGCATTCGAGACTTTCGAGCCAGCGGCGCTTGCCCATTTCCCGCTCGTACATCGCGTTCAGCTTGTTGATCGCTGAGACTCGCGAGGCGATCCGAGTGAGTTGAGCGAGTTGCGCAGAGTAGGCAGCGCGGTAAGCGGCGGGAAGGACGTGTGCTGGCGGGATGGCGAGGAGGAAGGACTGCGGGTTGGGACTTGAGCGGGCTCGAGGGGGAGTTGAGCAGGCTGAAGGGGAGAAGCTCGTGGTGGCGGGTGTGACTGGGGAAGGCGTCGCGTCCGAGTCCGAATCGGAATCCGAGCTCGAGCACGATGAGGATGATCGACATCGCTTCAGAGGAGTGCTGTACGCGTCGGTCGTTTTGTCCACACCAGCGGTGACCAGGGTCGCGTCGATCTCGCCACGTAGAGTCTCAAAGTCCTCTAGTCGCTTCGAGGACTCGCTGGCGATAGCCCAAGGAAGGTAGGCTTCGGGCAGCTGTTCCTTGACGAGAGGGAGGACGTGCCGGCGGTAAGCGTCGACGAGAAGAGATCGAGCCTGACGGCGGTGCAAGCGGGCAGGAGGCTGTTGGACGATGCGCGAGGGAGCTGCGCTGGCGAGGGACTGGTTGACGGGGAGAAGTGGGGAAAGGAGAGAAAGAAGAAGTGCGGATGGTGATCTCCGGGTAGGCGGGGTAATGGTCCAGGAGGGTCTGCAGGATCCCGACGAAGATAATGATGTCGAAGCCGGTGATGTACTGCAGGCGGTCTCACGCGTGAAATGTTCGGGTCCGGGAGCGAAAGACAGCTGAACCTCGTGGATGACGCATTGCAGCCGCGTCGAACATTCGCTGGGGAGTGGAAGGGTGATGGTGGAACCGTTGATCAGGGTGACCGAGACTTGATCCCGTGGAAGGGAGAAAGTGACATCGTCAATGACCTGGGAGTCATCAGCGAGGTTTCTACTGGAGACCGGGACCACTTACTCCACTGATCCAGCTCGACTTCTCCCCCAACAGAACGTTCGCGCATTCGACGTCCTCTTGCAAGCAGACCGAGCGATGCGCATGGAGGTTGGGTGGTAGGGGCAGAGAGCGCGAAGTGTAGGGGTGGGTCTGCATGGGAAGGGTGAAGAGGATGGTAGGGGGAGAGGGTTGCGAAGGGGAGATGGTGGGAAGGAGTCGGAGAAGCATCTTGGTGGAAGTGGGATTGATGACGGTGACTGGTGAAGCTGGATGATGGTGAAGGCAGTGGAGGGTGATGATGAAGGCGAAGGCTACGCTCCAGGGTCCTTCTGAAGGCCAGAAGATGGGAACCGATCCCTGAGTAGCGTGTGACTAGCGTGTGATGTGAAATTAGACTAGCCACGATGTCGAGCCCAGCTCAATGAGCCGAGAGTGATCGTCGGCTGATGGAGGCACGCTGTGACCTGTTCGAGGCTCCCGTCTAGGGGATGTTTCGGATGGTGGAGTGATCGACAGCGCTATAAATGGTCGGACTCGCAATGCTAGGCGGTGATCACTCGATCCGACACAGACGGGATGTAGGGGGAAAACCCGAGGCGTCCTTGGCGGTACTTCTATAGCCTGACTCGACTAGCGAGGGGTTTCAAGATGGAATGGTCTAGTTTGACGTCGAGACGATCCTGCGGCTAGACGCATATCTTTCGGGAACAGTGAGAGAGAAACTTGAGTCGTGACGAGATTTGATGCAGATGAGAGGCTCAGATATGATTTATCCTCGGGAAGCTCTTTCGCGAATGGGACCTTTTTAACGCGTGGCGTTTACGAGATTTCCGATTGATACACGCTAGCGCGGAGCTAAAATGGACGAATGGACGACTTCGGAGATAAAATTCCGGGGAGCCGAGTCGTTATCCTATCTTTACCGAGCCGAGATCAGGACACGGAGGCATTAGTGCCGTTCCTCGGATATGATCTTGCGGTGATCTAGTGGAGACGCTAGATGAATGACGAGCCATCCCGGAATCCATGCGTATTTTTGCTTGATTCGAGATCACTCCTTCAACAGTCCGCAAGCATAACCACAGTCCAAACTTGTCCCTATTGATCTACACGCCTCAACACCATGTTTCATCCAGGTTTTCCCGAAGTCACGATCCTCCCCATTTCTGAAAGCATCTCTGGTGAAGCCCAAGGTCGGAAGCTGTTTCCAGGATTTGAAACCGGTTCCCGCAATAAGGAACTTTTACGGTATTGCCGTCATCCCGGCTGATCGGACCTCCCTCAAACTCCGAACGCTAATGAGGCGCATAGAAGGAAGGGAGGGCCCTCTTTATTTTCAATGGGGATCCTCTAGACGCGTGGGATGAATCTCCTATCGCTCGGTGAGAAAGCCCGCCGTAGTCGAGGTCCCGTAATGTTCGTTCCTCGTCTGCCTTGTGAATCACGTTTCTGGACCTTTCAACATGTTCGTTTTTAGCAGCCATCGATGACCGTCGCGTGCTCGTCACAACGACGAGTTTGACGGGAAGGGGACGATCTAGACGATTACGCGGATCCTTACGCCCAGGTCCAGGTGCAAGGACATTCCGCCTGATGTTCTTACGCCATCAGGACCATCCGCTAGGAAAAGCCTCTAGCTGTTCTGGATCATGATCAGAACCGAGAGATAAGTAAAACGTGCGACAATGAGTGAGTATGAGTGGCGCCTGCGAAAAAGTTTCCACAGCACTTGCTGGCTATCTCGGACCTTCTTCTGATCGTGACGTTACGACAACGCGCGGAAGGTCTTGCGCCATCAGGTCCTTCCGCTATTAACAGGCACCAGCCGTTCTAGGTCACGTCGAGAAGCGAAAGATAATTAGAACGTGTATAGAGTGCGAAGGCACTCGTGAGAAAAAGATTCGATCAGACATGCTGGGTATCTCGTACGTTGGTTTGATTAGGGGGTCACGATAGACCGCGGACAACGACCTCAAATGTGAGGAATATAACGATATTGACCTATTCACGTTAGCGTATGGAATAGGCACTGCAGCTTACCGGGACAGCACTGTCCAAAGCGATATCAGCGGCGGTTCGCGCTCACTTATCTTTAAAACGTACCGGATCAGAGTCGGCGCTAGACCCGCAAACATCACTCTCCACCCTTCTCTGCTCACGGCGTCCCCGGCAACACGACGCAATGAAGGTGCTTTCAGTGCCTCGCCGTCTGCCCACGAGGTGCTCTGCATGCGCGTCTTGAAGACATCGATGGGAAAGGTGGCCTAACATAAGCTCGGCCGAACGTGCAATTCACCATCCATGCCGTGACTCCTGCTAGGCCCCCAGCGGTCATCAATTCCGGCCAAGCGAGGCTCGACCGCTCTTCTTCGGCCTCATCGATGAGACTTTCATGATGGTGCTGAGTTGAAGGAATGGGGGGAGGCTGTCTCCTCCACTTGAAGAAGCGACATGCAGCTTCATACCTTCATCTCAGCTCAATCCTTGCCTGTTCGCACTCACGTGCAGAAATACGGCCCATATGCCAAGTCGCGCAAGGCTGTTGCTGAGAAGCCACGATAGAGCCCTCGGAGACCGGCCGTGTGGATGATGGAATGACAAACGGTGAGGACGGAGGGATTGAGATGAGGAGGGGCGGACTGTTGGCGGATCTGTCTGTCCGGTCAGATAGTCGAATCGTTTCAAGAAATGGGTTTTGACCTTGATGAGCTCGGTCGGACATGTCACGAGTCTACTCAGGTAAGCTTTCGAACAAAATCCGAAAGAGAAGCTCACGAGCTCAGAACTCCGCTACCGGCACCGGAGGCAAAGATCTGCCCTAAAGATGGCTCTCGAGCGGAATGAGGCGGCATCTGCAGCTTCATGAAGAACGAGTATGACGTGAAGACGAGGCCATTGATCTGACGTGGGCCATTCAGGATTAACAGCAAGACCTTATGGGAGAGGTCGAAAGACATACGAAGGCGATTCCTGCCTATGAGCGAGGTCAGCGTTGCTGGTCGTTGGGAGTAGCGGACAGCGTACCATGGGGGATGTGACGCCTTTGAACAAACCTTGAGCCTATGCGATGTCAGTTCCGTATACTGCAGTTCAGCTATTGAGGTGCACCTTCTCTTCCCGCATGATCGTACCTATCGATCCATCAGCACCATCTCCACCAAGTTCAAGCTGCTTACCCAATGCCTGGTAAGTCGACGCATATCGTCCAGCGAACTGCGTCGTCTGGTATCGTACCTTGACCACATCGAATGGCTGGCCGACCACCAGGCCCGCGGCACCTAGAGGCCTTAGTCTCAGCGTGTGCGGAGCTGGAAAGGAGTTGCGAACCTGCTATGACGCCTGCTGCGAAGTCGACGGAAGGAGCTGGTCTTGACTTTGCTACAGGAGCCAGTATCAGCGTGATCTCTGCTAATCATGAGGGGGATACGCGCACCATTTGAAGGCCCAGCATCAATGTCCATTGCTGAGATCACCGGAGAAGCGGTTGATCCTTGAGTCGGTCGTAGATTTGGTGATCAAACGGAGGGATGTTGAGAGGTACGGTCGAGCTCGAGTGTGGAGGAGCAAGCATGGGTGGCGTGCTAGATGGATGGAGGCAATCGAGGTATCTGCATAGCCCCGACCTGCAGAGAGAGATCGTCAACGAAATGTCGGTAGGAAGGGGGGAGAAAGGAAGACAACAAAGATCTGCGAGAATCACACCTCAGGGGGGTCCTGCTTTCACTACACCTCCACCACCTCACATAATCTCTTTCCTTTACATTTCTCCCCCAAGTCCAACCTCCAGCAGTCTGTCTGCGACCCCAGCGCTCCGATGCCACGATGAATCTCGACGAAGAGGTCCGGCTATACACCACAAACGCCGAGCGGGAACGTACCGAGAACCTCGCGACGTTGTACAGTATCATCGTGAGCTTGGAGTACCTCGAGCGGGCCTATGTTCGGGACAGTGTCAATGGCAGGGAGTACGCCGCTTTCTATCAACCATCCTTCCAAGCTGACGGGTGATGGGTAGGTATGCGCCGGCATGTATCAGGTCATTGGCGCAGTATAAGAGCTTGATGAAGCTTGTTGGTGATGAGATTGGGGGTGTCGAACCGTTTATGAAACGCTTCAAGGTGGGTAAAGCTCTAGAAGCTGGATGAGGGAAGGGACAAGCCATTGGGAGAGCTGATCAGGCGACCAGATGGACCATCCTGCAGCACTTCATCGACTGAACGTAGGCGTCCCGGCGACAGTCGAGCATTCCGCGGAAGCGGCGGACGGGGGAGCGGAGACTGGCAAATGGGTCGCCGAGACCACGCAGGTGGGTCTCTCCATCTTAGAAGAGAGGAGGATGGCAGAAAACTGACGGGACCAGTCGTTCATCACGTTCATGGATGCGCTTAAGCTTAATCTGAGAGCGAAGGATCAGCTACATCCGTTCCTTACTGAGCTCATGACCGGGTATTCCCGGTTCAAGGGGAGTCAGGAGTGGGAAGGTCGGGGGAAGATACTGCATTGGTCCGTCACCATCGCGCAACCGCAAAGAGACGAGCTGATGCATTGCTAGGCTGATCACGCTCAACGCGATGAAAGCGAGCGACGAGATCACCGAAGAGCAATCACGCCAGGTGAGTCTGCCCTATCAATATCGCTGACCGCAGATGCTCTTCGACATTGAAAACGCCTATAACGAGTTCTTCCGGTCGCTCAGCGGAAAGTCCGCTTGAGATGCATGCATGCCACACGAAGCATGGGAAGTCCGCGAATAGGATCTCCGGACTTTTCAGCCCTCCCCTGCTGCCGATCCTTCCTCCCATCGCCCAGAGCCTCAACCAGAGGATCATCCTCCTCCCAGATACGATTACCCCACCTCGTCAGATCTCCTCCCGCGCACAGTCACGTCTCAGGCTTCCCATCGCCACAGAAGGGAAGAGAACGGTCGTTCCTCATACACTCCAAACGACCTCTCGTGAACCGTGCCCTCTCGCACGAAGCCAACCGCCTCAGCCACGACCCACCACACCCCGGGCTGAGGACGTCCGCGCACCTCCGTATCCCACCCCAGTGTGAAGGCACGAGCGCATGACTCTAGACTAGGTCTCTCCGCTGAAAACGGCGGGGGAGGCGGGACAGTCCTTCGCTTGCGGGTGAGACGTGCGGTGACGATTGAGTCGGGCGAGCGGCCGGGTTAGTGGTCTCCGAGGGCGTGGATGGGTGACAGGACCGATAGCGAGGCGGGGTGGAGTGATGGGTCACATACTCCTCCGCATGCTTTATGGGATCGCCGAGCTGGCTATAAGGGTCGGAGATTCTACTGACGCCGAGTGCGGACGGCGGGTATAGGCGTAGCGAGAGTGGTGAGGTCCCCAGAAGTCCGAGAAGAAGGGATAGGCAAACGGAACACACCGGCAGCGTACAAGCTCTTTTCGCCGCGATCCCACGTCCCAGCGGGTCATCCCGTCCATGATCCCCTCAGTGCGCCCACACTGTTCCCCCATCACACCTCGCAGGAGATCAAGCCAGCCACCCATAAAACATCCCTCTTCCGCCAAGATCGCACAGACCCGCTACCCTTGCTAACAGACACAGCCACACTCTCGACCCGCAGGGAGGAATGACGATCGCAGCGCCGTCCTGATTCCGCGTCCCCCGCACTGACCACAATGAAAGGAGGGGGAGACGCCCGGTGCGGAGAGCGCTCAGGCTGGTACACCGTGATAGTGATTGCTCACTCTTCCCGCTCATTGAAGACCACCTCTCGAACGGGATCCCACTCGTCGGCAGCGGAGAAAGGAGCGGTGCTGGGATCATGAACGAGGGGAATAGTGGGAGAGGATGAGGCGGGGTTGGAAAGAACTAGGCTCGTCAGCGCTCCTCTCGACACATGGTTGAAAAGGCATACCTTAGGGTTAGAAGTCTCGAGAGACAAGGGCGAGCCACTCCATCTGTATATACAGGCGTCTCTGAGCACAGGGGGGAACGTGAAGCCAACAAGAACGAGTCCGGACGTGCTCAACAGAGAGGGATGGAAGGTGTCTGAAGCAGGACGAGTGGGCTGAAATCCTCGGCTGGGGATAGGGACGGTGAGAGAGGGCTGAGAGGGCGGGCGAACACGGCAACACGAGCTGGGGAGTGGGAGCCTGTACCGGTGTGATGGTAGTAAAGTGAATGAACGCGGACACTCGAGACGCAGTGGTCCATTCAGGCACAAGCAAATGTTACGTAATTTGAGGCCGTGGACTTTTCATGCTGCGTCTATCGCGCCCGGTCGGATTTGACTATATCCTCGATATGGGGGGGCCGTTCCCTTCGTCACGTTGAAACACAGCTCAACATCCCTCTCCGATACTTAAGACGACATATTCGCTTGGAACACCCGGAGGAATCGTATCGTCGAGAACGACCGTATGGTAGCTGCTCTGCTCAAACCCGAATGGGAAATACACCAGAAGTACCTATCCTCAGCGAAGTCGGGAGTCACGAATCACCTGAGATTCGAATTGATCATTACCTCATCTTCAGCGGGACGAGCAACTGTGCCTGACCTGCGATGGCAGCTTCCTCGAGGCGATAGGCAGCGTTTGATAACCATTCCAGGGTTATCGCGCGGGGTCATCGCGGAGTCTATTCAGCTCATCTCGGATAGTCTGAGAGATCGCAGAAGAAGACGATGGCAACTCGATCGACCGCATTTGTGCGACGTTGGCGGAAAGGATGGGAAGGTTGGGCGGGAACGATGGGTGATTTGGGCGATGGGTGATTTGGGTGAAGCGTGCGGTACTGGGGTTCAGCGGGGTTCTAAAGACACCGCTCACGTTGACAGAGTATATCATCCGTCTGATGGGACCACCCGCACGTTTTAGTAATGTTGACCACCACGCCGAGATGGCATCCTGGTCGGATTGTCCGCCGTATTCCGCTTTCATCGATCGTACGTCAAGCTGTGACAACCGCAACGTCACCCGCTCAGACGCGGCTGCAGCTGCACCGTAGGCTGCGTAGCATTCTCCAAGATCCCACGGCGCGAGGTCGCCTCGGGAAGAGGCGGATAGACCGGCAAGTGGATGTGCGGGAAGAAAGAAGGTGGCTCCTTGACCGGATCTCCGACGTATAGTGACGAGAGATCCCGTAGGAAACGATGGGCTGACGATGCGTCGCCAAGGATGTGACACCAAAGTACGCCGATCACGGAGGAAGAAGTGAGGGTGGTTGAGGCGGAAAGATATGAGCGGGGCATCGGTCTTTGGGAGATGGAAGTTTACCGGTCTAGTAGGAAGGTATGGTGCTAGAGTTGGCTGTACTCACATCCGACGTGTCAAGCACTGTGGATAGGGAGATGGTTTGCGTCTCGAGAGGGATAAGTAAGCAGTGAGGTCGATCTGGCGCGACGTCAGCGGAACCATGAGCAGTACTCACCAAGAAGTCTCCCATCCCTCATCTTCCCCGGCTTTCTCCCGCTTGACATATCGACCTGCGACGTTCGGCCACAGCGCCGAAACACTCTTGATAGCCATTTTTACAGGTCGAGATCGAGCTGGCCAGGGAAGACGGGGACGGAAGGAACAGTCCCGACTGGCCAGAGGGATATCGGGATGGAGCGGTAGGCAGGTTGTTCCCGCTGGGATATTAGGGTTCGCAGGTGGGTCGTGGGTGATGAGGTGGGTCTCAAGGGTGGTCGGGGCTAGACTGCGAGAAGACGTGATCGACAAGGTGTCGGAGTCTGTGAGCGAGACTATATAGGCTGGACCCGAGTCATGGTCGTACTTGACTTGTCGTCGGATCCGGCTGGGTTTCCAAGGGTCAGGCACTGAAGATAACGGGCATCGCCGAGTCACAGCAGAAAGGTCAGGTGGTATCCCGACTGCTTTTCGCACATTACATTCTGAATAGTTTGGAAGGTTCACTATGAGCTCCGTTTGCGTTGGTACGAGTACAAGTTCGCATATTATCGCTGCCTTAGCTTTCATATCGACATACCGATCATCCTCTCATCCACGTCACCGCCCCCAACCATGCCCCACCAATAGCTGTCAATCGCCAACTTGCACCGTCGGCAACTGCGGCGTCACCGCCGACTTCTCCATCTCTTCCACTTGTCCATGCTCCGTGGTGACCGCCTCGGTCCCACCATAGGCCCCGTCCGGCGAGGCTCCCGACATATCGTGGAACCGGGCATACAGCTCGTCGTCGACCCATAGGCTTGGAGTGATGGCTTCTCTGCTGAGATGGAGGGACGGTATATGGCGACCAATGGATTCGCGGCGGTGCCGGATGGAGCCGACTGGCGGGCAGAGGCGGCGCTGTGTGAGGTGGTGGGGAGAGCCGAGAGTTGTTCCCGTTGAGGACGAAGAGGACTCTAGCGAGCCTGAATGGGAGATACTCGAGTCCTCAACGGGGTCTGGAAGAGATATGAGTTCTGACGGGAAGCGAACGATGCTCGGCAGTTGATGATTGGCGGACGTTGTAGATTCGCGACGAAAGATCGAAGTCGGCACGGCGTTCTCCATCACTGATTCCCCCTCGACCTGCGTTTCACCCGACCCCCGCATCCACTCCATCCCCGTCCTCTCCTCTACGGCAGGCGTGCGAGCCGATCGTGTAGACGCACTCGCCCTACTCTTCGACGGAGCCTCGGAAGCACGCCTCAGCGGCCGAAGTGGACGGGAGAAGTTGAGTTTCCCTTTCGTCGTGGTAGGGGCGCGGAACGGCTCGGGCGCTGGCTTGAAGAAAGCGGAGATGGTGGACAAACGAGATGCCGGGCGGGTTGGAAGAGCCTTAGATCCGAGGTCAAGAGTAAGCTGCTCGTCAGCGAGGGAATGCACCACTCGGCTCACATGCAGCCTTCGAGACTCTTCGCGGGAAGCATCCCCTTTCTCCCCCGGCGTTTCCGCCTCCGCCTCCAGCTCGCGGAAGCGGGACTCCCAGTACTCGTCTTTGTCGTCATGGGCCCGATCGTACCTGTCTGAAGGCCGGGATCGGCGCAGGCGTATAAGAAGGAACAGGAGGACGACCAGTGTTACGAGTGAGCCAATGACGGAACCGGCTATCACCGCGCCGTGGGAGTGCGAGGTGTTGCTGGCGCTGGAGGCAGCAATGACTGTGGCAGAAGTTGTGGCGGAAGCTGAGGTGGTAGTCGAGCTGATCATACTTTGACTTGGCATGATCTCGCTGCCCATCGACAAAATCGACGTGATCGACGAGGTCGTAGGCTTCGAGATTCGAGGACTAGCGCTCGACGATGAGCCTGACGACGAGGTCGATGGACTTGATGATCTCGTGACCGAAGTCGAGGTCGAGGGCGTAAAACCCGGCCCGTGGCTCGATGTATTCGATGACTGCGACACTGGCGATGCAGAGCTGAACGTCTCTGCGTCCATCCCCACCACACTGGAGCTCTCACTCTCGTCTGGACATGGGGAGTATAGCGTCTGTCGCGGCACGATACTGGTCAACACGGTCGTAGCATCGACCTGAGTGGTGATCGTTGAAGTGATGGTCGGAATGACCGTCACGAGATTGGTGATCGTACTGGTGATACAATTGCCAAGGACATCGCATGATACCGTAAATGAGGTGGACGGCGAGGGAGAAGGTGCACCTGGGAAGAGCGAGAGGGAGGTCGTGGTGATCTGAGTAGTGCTGGTGATCTGGGTGGTACCCCATAGGGTCACCGAGGGAAGCGGAGTGCACGCCATGTCTCTTGTGAAAGACGAGTGACATGAAGACGACGCTGACGGATGACGGGAATCTGACGAGTCAGTAGCATTAGTTCCTCCAGAAGACAAAGGAGACATGATCCCTTTGATGGACAGGGGAACGCTATTGAGTAGTCGCATTCTGAGCCAGGTCCTTTGATGGCTTCGAAGACGGTGATGCATGATATATGACATGTGAGCATCTATGATCGGAATGTATGGGTCTACTGTGGACCGATGCGTGCTGTGGACCGTACATGTATTTTCGCTCTCGTGATTATGCTTATCGTCTTGATGTACTTGAATATGCGAGGATCTGGAAGGGTCGGACCCAAAGTTCACCGCCACCGTAGCCGACGCAGGCGTGGTCGTCATCAATGAGGCATTCTGAGTGTCAGCGGGGTTCGATGGGGTTCGCTCACTTCCTGGATGTGTCCCACTGCACACATCAGCGACGGAGAGTCAGGCGAAAAGGGAAACTCACTTCTCGTATTCTCCCTTTGCGACGAGTAACGCCGCTCCGTTGGATTCTCGTCCACCCTCGACCGGTTGCCACTGCTCCACCGTCGCTTTTTCACCATGCCGGAACGTCATCCACTTGACGGAATCTGGATCGGACACACAAAGCACCTCGTACGCGGTAGGAGCGTGCTCGGCCGCTCCATACGATATGTTTGCGTGGGAGAAGAGATGGGGACCAGCTCTACATGTTAGCAGGATTGGGACGAAAACACTCACTTTCCGAGATGCAGTCCTCCCTCATGCCATGCCCTCGCGGAATAGAGCGGTGCGCCATCCGCCTCTTGACCGATAGGTAATGCATCCCGGGGGATATCCGACCCCTCGACCAGCTTCCACATGACGGGTGGCTTGACTCCTCTAGACTCGGTATAGAGCTTTGTTCTTGCCCTCGCCGAGCTTAACCAGTCCCCCTTGCCGTTCTCTTCCCGCCATATCTGCCGCTTCTTCTCTTCCAGAGCACTATCCTGACTGTATGCCCATATCCCGATCCCGCCCACCCTCCACACCCGCTTCCCTTTCAGCTCTTGTCTCAACTCCTTCTCATCCCTCTCTTTAGTTGTCTCCTCTCGCTGGACGATATACCGCATCGAATCCGCCGCTTTCGCCTGGAAGAAGCGCAATCTACTATCCCCTGTGTCCTCGTAGATGACGGTTTCGGGGGAGGATGATGATCTGCCAGGTGAAGGTGGTCTCGCCGGCATGGGCAAAGGAACGGGGCTGAGGATCTCGGGGTGGGTTGGGGGTGCAAATTGAGGGGGAGGCATGGTCGGATATTGTAAGGGGTAAGGTCCGCTCGAAGAGACCGGGGTCCAGAGGTGGAAATTACTCGAGGGCTGGGAAGATTAGCTGATTCCTTCTCACTTGACCCGGGTGAGAACTCACCGCTCCTATCGGATGTTTCCCGCTGGTATGCCCAGCCTCACATCGCCAGAACGTCCCGAGATACCAGACGACCATGCCCGGTTGATAAGTTGAGAAAGCGCTCCAGGGCGGTGGTGGCGAATCGACGTATTGATGCATCGTGTGCCGACAATTGGATTTGAACCTTTCAAAGCGGATCAAGGTGGTGGCGCGGAATCAAAGCTCAATCGTATGGAAGATTGTGAATTGGGGAATGACGAATCGTGCCGTAAATCCACGTGGGATCACACTTCAATATCTGATGAGCGGGAGCATACAGCGTAACGAGATTTCCGCAAGGCACACACGTCCGGCTAGTTAGCGCAGTGATCTAGCATCACCAAGCTTTTCATCTGCGTTCGCCGCCCAATCCCACACGCTTTAGTCTACTGGTACCGCATATCTGGTCTAGCGAATATATGGCAACCATTAATGGAATGATGCTGAATAGCTGCAGAAACGCGGCGATCGGGGTCAGGGGCGATGGCTGCGAATCAGGAAGAGGACGACGTAAACGACTCTTCCGGATTCTCATTCGATGAAAGCCGCAAGAGCAGGTCAGCTGTAGGACTCAGAGGCGAGTGCAACGAGGAACGAGCACAGTCGACGGACTGTCATCGCGGATGAAAACGCTGACACAATGTGCTGAACATTGAACGGCGGAGAATTGCGAAACCGACCTCCCAATCGAACCGATCTGCATGGCCAGTCGTAATTCTACAAGCTGCTTAAGAGATGTGGATATGACTACATTGAACAATACGTCACCTCGCCAGGGTTACCGTTGTCTTCCGCTCTTTGTTTCTGAGTACGATCGACCGCTACAAAGACGTGCGTACCTCATTGGACCGAGAATCGGCAGGCCCGTAGGCATGGGGAAGTCTGTCGTTACGGCTCCTCGGAGCTAGACCCATAAAACGCGCCCTTTTAATGGACGATTCTCACAGCGCATGCTTTACCGTCGTCATCAGTGTCCTTTCGGTCGAATTCAGTCTAGTATTGGAGGTCGGATTGGAAGGAAGACGGAAGGCAAGGCGTTGCTATTGCCTCGAGTCCAGGAATTGAGTTAGACTAAACGTCAATGACTCAGAGGATCGAGACCATCCACTCTGGTAGCGATCCGTCGAAGCTTGTCCTTGGGAACGATCCGAAGGACTTGGGATCATCTGGATTCGACCTTCATTCGTGGGGTTGATGTTCTAAAATGATACAGCGCCCAAACGACGACGGAACTGCGAGAAACATGCGTCGAAAAGCGATATCTTGACTTGACCCGTGTGATAAATCGAATGGGGACACGACCTTCAACCGGCTTCTCGAACGTACGTGACCTCGGTACTGTCCTCTTGATTGGCGGTGGTTGAATATGCGGCGAATTTCTTTTGGCGATATCAAGGTGTTTCTGCAGGTTTCAGGACGGACGCTCCACCTCGATTATGTGCAAGGGCAGTTTTGGTGTGGCTGCCGTGGAGCCAGAGCTGAGCAAGCAGGACCAGAAGCGGCCAGTCCGAATTCCATCAAAGCGATCTGGTAAAAGCAGGGTATTTCTTCCCGGTCAACATACTTCTGTCCAGCTGACTGGCAGACCCAAGAGCGGCCTTCGGGCTTGAAAACAAAAATTCTCGGAATGAGAGCGTGATCCCATCCTCGTAATCATATATCGCGGAAACAGCGGAAGCGTGTAGCATGGAAAGGTCCGCGGAGTCCCGAGGAAAGCGGAGCGTGAGGAAACTGGAGAACAAAAGCAGCTGTTGTTCTCCTACGCAGAGGGATTTCTGCTCGCTTGCCTAGACCTCGGGAAAACAAAGCGAGGACGCGAGGAAAGTGCAGAGGAGCATGTCGCAGATTTTCGCAGCTGATCGTATAGTTTTTCGGCCGTAAGAGCGTGATATGTCCTCCTGTCCCCTTTCCCTTTCCCGTTACTCGCCGTCGGTCGTGGCCCTTGGATCCCAGGGGCATCAAAGGAGAAGATGGAGACTCCATTGTCCCCGTGATCTCCCATCAGAAGAGTGTCAAAGACACCTCGTAATCACTTCTTCGACGCCACTGGGCGAGCCGTGAATGGCGAGGTCCCGTGTTCCGGTCCAGCCCACCTAAATAGACAGCGATATGTCTCGCCTATACACCAAGCAGTTCTACAGTTCTCAGCGCATTCAAGAAAGCTGGACAAATTCAGCTCAACCCGTTCGAGACTGTATACACCATGTCTATCCTTGTTGAAAATCCCGCCCCAACTGCGTTCTCCGTTCCCTTCATCTCGGACGCCGTCAACAACCACCAGACATCCTTCCCAGCACCGTCGGCTCTGCCGTCACCGGGCCAGCATCTTGCCGCCGTCAGCCCCAAGGTCGTAAGCATCCGAGCATTCCTCGTCAATTTAGCTGATCGTGTCGGAAGGGCGACTACCCTTCCATCCAACATGTCCCCACTCCGGACATTCAGACGCTCCGTCCCGGCGAGGCGCTGGTCATGGTCCACTTCGCCGGGGTTTGCCACTCTGACGTGGCGTTCGCCCTTGGACACGGCGTCATGCTCCCGATGGAACCAATCATTAGTGGCCATGAGGGTGCTGGGTATATTGTCGGATTGGGCGAACATACTCGATCGGGACCGGCGCCCAAGATCGGCGATCGTGTGGGGATCAAGATGTTTGCGGATACATGCATGACTTGCGATGCTTGTTTGGCGGGCGATGAGGAGTCTTGTTCAGCGGTATGTTCCCTACTTAAAGAGAACGTCGACGGGAGGATATTGACCGTGATGCCATAGCCCATTATAAGTGGTGTCAATCAGCCTGGTGTTTGTGGGTCATGTTTCCATACCGTAGATTCGTAAGCTGACGACAGAATTAGTCCAACAAGCAAGCGAGCCTTCATACCTGCCGTCTGGTCTGACTCCTCGTAGTTTGTCGTGACGTCTACTTCGCACCTCATCCCCATCCCCGACGAAGTACCACTCTACATGGCCGCCCCAATCCTCTGCGCCGGACTATCGAGTCAGTGCACTTCTGCAATCTTCATGCACGCTCCGCTGACAGAACGTACCTGTATCAGCATACAAGGCGTTGCTGAACGCCCATCTCAGGCCTGGCGATTGGGTCGTCGTCCCCGGAGCTGGTGGCGGTCTCGGTCATCTCGCCGTCCAGGTCAGCTGATTGCCTTCGAGACCGCCTGACTGAACCATGTTTGGCCGCAGTATGCCTTGGCGATGAACTACCGAGTCGTCGGGATCGATACCGGAGAGGATAAGCGTGCTCTCTTGGAGGGATACGGGATACACAAATTCATCGACTTCATGGTCGAGAAGGTGCGTCCATCCGGAGGCATCGCTAATGGCTGTGCGCAGGATATCGCCTCGCGTGTGAAAGAAATGACTGGCGGCCATGCGAGGGCTGCGATCGTCACGGCCGGCTCGATCGGGCCCTACAAACAGGTAAGCAGGCTCTTTCCCCGCCTCTCAAAAAGAAACGATGCTCACGGATGTGCCCTAGGCGTTGACATACCTCGGCTACCGCGGCACTTTAGTCTGTGTCGGTCTCCCCAAAGGCACAGTATTCGAGGTCGACCCGGCAGCGATGGTTGTCAATTCGTTCCGGATCGTAGGGTCATCGCTCAGTAATCGGGCGGAAGCGAAAGAAGCGCTCGCGTTCGTCGCCATGGGCAAGGTCAAGGTCGAGCTCACCTACCGTCATATGAGTGAGATTGCCGATGTCTACAAGGAGCTTGAGGCTGGACAGGTCAGTGCCGCCCATTATCCCATTCGTGCGGCTGGCTCGTAAAGGATGCTGATGAGACGGTATGAATCTAGGTGCGGGGACGAGTGGTTATCGAGATGCCGGGCTCTCCGGATATTCCGAAGGCGACCTCGTGAGAACGACGCTTTATCGGTGAATGTGGGGAGAGTGATCAGCTTGCAGGTAGGAGTCAGCAGATATGCATGATTAGCATGGTCTTGGTCTGAGTGATGGAATCCAACAGAGCATACAGTGCCTATCACATGACAGATCTTCGTAATACGAGCAAGAGAAGAAGACGTAATTTGTGACACACCTTCTTCACGTCGGATCCGACAGAAAGCAAACAAGAGGCCCTTGGCGCATCATCATCACATGTCCCGGAACTCCACGGCTCTCGTATCGCTACATCCACCTGGATTTCTGCGGCCATGCACACTCTGTTCCTCTCTCCGTCTGACTCGAGACACTCACCTTGCTACTCAAATATATTTGACAAATGACTCAGAACGTCATCGTTTCCTGCGCGACCGGTGACCAAGGGTCCAGCGTCTGTGAATATCTCATCGAGGATGGCAGTCACAAAATCACGGGGATCACTCGCAACCCAGAGAGCGATCCAGTCAAGGGTGCGCATTCAGCTTACCACTTTCACTAACAAGTCGGAGTAGCGCTCACGAAGATGAGGGTGATGTGAAAGGGGATAGGGAGGGGTCTCGAGCTACTCATCGGCTTTGAAAGGAGTGGATGAAGCTTTCATCAGCGCGGATTGTGCATGTCCACGTCACAGCTCCCAGCGTTTCCATTACTGAGACTACTGATGCCGATACAGATAGGGCGACATAATTCAGCAACGGCTTCGATGCGGTTGCAGCAGGGAAGAACGAGGTCGATTGCTCCAAAGCCGCAGTGGACGCCTATCTCGCCGGGGGTATCAAGCCTCATCTATTCTACACAAGGACGACCTACCTGCGGATCCGACGTGCGAGTATCTCAAATCCAAAGCATCCGGTCGGTCTCCCGTTCCACATCCTCTCATCATGCTTAACCACAAATCAAAGCGCGACCACAGTGACGAAAGATATCAAAGATCAGAACACTCTTGCAACCCGACTGTACACCTCGAGCTATTTCACAAACGTGATCAAATTGTATTACCTCATGGGGGAAGACAACGATTCTCTCCGGCTCAACATCCCCGTGATGGACGATTGCCCGATCGTGTCTTTCGCGGTCGAATAGACCGGTCTCTGGGTCAAGGCGGCGTTCAAGGACCCCGGCCCAATGGATCGGCGAAGACATGGACGCATGCAGCGAGTTCATCACCCTCTCCGACAATTGGCCAGACTCCTCTCGGAAGTCAGTGGAAAGAAGATCGATACCCCTCACATAGCCGAGAATGACTTCAATACCGAGGAAATGAAGCAGAAAATTACGGTGGAGCAGTGATTCACTTGGAAGATCTTTGCCAAAAAGTGCGCGGTCCCCTCTCGCCTTCTCGAGCTCAGCTGCTGACTGACCATACGAAGAGGTAAATGTCTCGTGACATGGCCGCGAGCGAGACTGTCGTGCCGGAACAGTGGGACTGTGTGATGTGGGCTCGGAACAGTCCGGAGCTGAAGGCAGCTATGGGCTTTTGAGAGGTTCTTGCCCAATAAAGGACATGGGCGATTCACGAGGCTCCATAGGAATGGGGGGTCTGGACAAGAGAGCCTCGATTCTTGGACTCGGTACTCTCAGCCATGGATATCCGTGCGGAGTGCATCTGGAATATACCATCCCCCTCGATCAGCGATACAGTCTCGTGGCTTGGACGCATCCAGGTCGTCGTCTAGAGGCTAGACGAAGAGCATTCCGTGACACTCCTCGTTCGTGGCAAACCTCGGGCGATTCCGTTTGCACCAACTCCCTTGATCTTATGTCCATTGATAGGCTATTGGCTCACGATAAATGGCTCAATACCGAGTTCTGGAGGCGCAGTCACTCTTCTTCGAAAGAGGATCAGACCGCGCTACGCATGCTTGGATCAACGCGGCCAAACCTCCAAGGCGGATCGCTTGGATGGACCCAGGATCAGAGCCGACGCGTGCAGCACGTGTCGCGAAATCAATGATACGAAAACATTGAGCAATAAGACATTGTCCATAGAGAATCCCAAAACGAGAGTGGTTCAAGCCCCAACGATAGCCATCCTGGAGACGGTCGAGTACAGGGTGATGGCGTTCGGACCACCGCAGATCTCCTTCCCGTTGCCACTGCATGGCATGTTGCATTGCGAGGAGAAGGTGCTGAGAGCGCCGCCGTTCACGAGGGAGTTGCCGCAACAGCACTCCGACGCGTACTCAAGACCTGCAAAGGTGTAGCCGCCGGCTGAGCAGAAGGAGGTACACTTTTCGAGCGTCATATCGGCGCCGCCGAGGAACGCCGAATTGAGGGCTCGACCGCCGAATTCCTGGATACATCCTTGCTTCGCCTAAGCGCCGATCTGGGTGAGCCCATAGACGAGTGTCGAGTCCTTGTAGAGTGAGAATATGCCGGGACCGCCGCAGATCGAGCCAGGTTGTCCGGGACATGGCATTTCGCAACCGCCAGTTCGGGAAGGTGAGCCGACGTTGACCATATCATTCCCGCAGTAGCATTCCGTGCTGTACTCGATACCGACCCATTGCATGCCTTTGGTAGCGCAGAAGGCGATACATTTCCCAATCGTCATGCTGTTGTCGAAGAGGAGAGCTCCGGCGAGAGCGCGACCGGGAGTGCCCTTGAGGACGCAGGTGCTGGAGGCGGCATTCCAGCCACGGGGGAGGATGACCTGGACGGAGGTAAGGTCGGACGAGAGGGTGGTGGCAAGGGCTCGGGTTGAGACGAAGATCATCAAGGCATTCGGACCACCGCAGATGGCGTTGGAATTGCCAGAGCATTTCATGTTGCACTGCGGAGAAGGAAGAGAGAGTGAAGCGCCATTGGCAAGGGTAGCACCGCACCAGCTTTCCGAGGAGGTACTGAGAAAGGTCAGACAAGTTCCGGCATAACGGATAAATCTCCTCACCTCGATACCGGCAATAGCCAAGCTTTCGCTGGAACGATAAGTCGTGCACTAATGCCAGGTCATCGCGCTGTCGGGATATGATGCCTCAGCGCGAGCACGGCCTCGAGTACCTTCGGAGACAAAGAAGGTGGAAAGCAGCGGTCCAGCCACTTGGGACCGCCACCGCGGCAGCGGAAGCGGAAGCGGAGAAGGCCGCAACCGCAGCGGAAGCGGAGAACACCGCGACAGAGGCAGAGTAGGCAGCTTGACACTGTGCCGCAGCTGATTGGGCTGAGTAAGCCGTAACGGAGGCACTATAAGCGGCAGCGCAAGCGGCTGCTGAGAATGCTAGGGCGGATTGAAGAGCGTTGGCCTGAGAGACGGACTGGGAGTAGGCTGCCGCGGCTGTCTGTGCTGAGTAGGCTTGGACGGATTGTGAAAACGCCTGAGCGGATTGGGCTGATTAAGCAGCGGAAGCATATTGAGCAGCCTGTTGAGCCAGGACGGACTGGGAGTACTGCTGAGCTGAGGGAACGGACCAAGCTGAAGCGGACGGGGAGTTGATGGCGGAAGACGATGTCGGGGACCAGTTGGCGGCGACAGTGTGTGCGTTGGTGAGACATGCATTGATCTGCACGTTGTAGCAATTCTTGTTGGTCAGCTCGTAGGCTTGATTGGCAGCTGCAGCGGCCGCGGCGCAGAGATTCTGTTGAGCGTAACAAGACTGGGAGAGGGCATCGATCAGGTTGTACCAGGACTGGCTGATACCGGGGACTACCCAGTTGTACAGGACATCGGTGACAGCGGGGGCGATAATACCGCCGATTGCCATGGTGAAAGACTGGACATCCCCGGTAAGCGTACGAGATTGATTCTGCCGCGAAGTTGGCAGAAGCGATCGAAGAAGAATACGCGACTGCCGACGTAGAGTACGAGGTCGAGGAGCTCTGGGCGAGGGAGAGACAGCTGTTCAATTGGGTTTGCCAGCATGCGTTATGATTAACCGATGCCGAGTTCGATGAACACGAGTTGGCCTGGGCGTAGCATGATTGTTGAAGAGCAATCAGAAGAGTGGTGTACGAGGAGCCGCTCTGATACCATTGGCCATTCGACTGGGTCACAGCGGGAGCTGTGACGCTGCCAGTGGCTCTGGTGAAGGTCTGGAAATCCCCAGCCGCGCGACCGGACGAGCTTGCGGTAGGCGTTGCTGTCGGTGAGGCGGAAGACGAGCTTTGCGCTGCAGACACGCTCGACGCCGAGTAGGCCTCAGCGGTGGCGGCAGCGACGGCGGCGGCGGAGGCAGAAGCCGCAGCAGCAGACAGCTTTGACGCAGAGTAGGCCTGAGCGGATTGCGCTGCGGCTGCGGAAGCAAGGGCACACGAGTAAGCTAAGAGTGACGAAGCGGTAAGTGACGCCGAGGCAGTGCTGGAAGCCGAAGTGGAGGAGCCCTGATTGGCAACGATGCTCTGGGCGTTCGAGAGACGAGCTGAAATCTGAGCACCTTCTTCGCAATCACCGACTGAGAACGGTGTATTGCCTTGATCATTCGCCTGAAGCTGGCACACGTTCATCTGGTAGTAGCACGAGCCATGGAGGACGTCGATGAGGAAGTTGTACTGCTGGCCGAAAGAGTACCAGTATGAATCAGACTGGGTGGCGGGAGGAGCATAGATCTGGCCGAGACCATCGTTGAAAGTCTGCAAATCGCCCTGAGCCTGCGTGGTCGCCGCGGTTCTCTTTGCAATCGAGCTAAGATTATGTCGTCGGCTCGAGCCTGATGGACGAGGGGGACTGAAACGACGTTCCTCGCATTGTTACGCGCGGGTACGGATCCAAATCGTCGCCCGATCAAGCCGGCTTCGACGGGGAGAGCGAGGTATCCAAGGAGAGGAGCAGATGAAGGAGGGTCGCCGGGACCAAGGTTGTTGAGAAAAGGAATGGGGAATTGAAATGACTGTGGGGATGGCGGCCAGCTTTGACGGCCAATCGGCTGGAGAGCACGTCTGCGAGAGTGCTGAAGGGGAGGAGAGGAAAGATGGGCGAATGGAGGGTGTCGCAAGTGAGAAGAGGTTGGGTGATGGGAAAAGTGGATGACTGGGATTGGGAGCTACTATATGGTTTCTCAAACGCCAAGCGAAGGTCGTCGTATTGCCTCCATCGATCAGGCATTTTTTACGTTGCGTTCTGCTTGATCATGACGGAGTTGGCAAGGCGGCTTCAGTGATCGGGTCTTGACTGGATCTGTTGGGGAGTCGTAGATAAACAAAGAGGTTTCGGTGGCTGAATTAGGCGTTCTGTTCAAACGCATCCCGGATTAGTCAAAGTTAATTGGTCTCCGCAATGCCTTATGTGCACCCCGCACTTGATAGTAAGTTGACGAGTATTTGTGTCATGAAGAAACAGACATGCGACAAAAGACCACCCTCAGTGCCCAAGTTTCATCTTGTCGTGCTCAAATCACAGCTCCCAGAAGCAGCCGGGAACACCAATCCCGTTTCTTCTCCTCCACGCTGTGTGTCTCGGTGAATGTGCCTGAAGAACAATGAGACGATCGATCGGAGGTAACCGGTGATCCGGACCGGATTGTGGGGCCTTCGGGGTCTTATGCCTGGGGCAAAGTGGCGGGCAGGGCAGCTGATCTCCCGAAAGTGACAGGGTGCCGTTACCACCGTCACGAACCGGGTGGGGCCGAACCCGGACTCGTGTTGCCGCAAGCCGACTTAATAATAGCGATTCAGCTGGCTGACCATCGCTCTCGTTGATCATTCCGTTTGGCTGGCTTCATCTTTCGTCGCTGACAAGTAGCGACACAAGCCCTTGTATTACCCTTGTTCATTGCTCTGCATTCTTTGATTCTCGAACAATCATGTCGGTCTCACCCACGTTGGACGTGAAGGACAACGAAAAGTTCGGGATCGACGTCGCACACATCGAGGAAGCCGTGCCCGGGTCCGAAGTTATTGGGGGAAAAGATCAATGGTCACGGATCAAAGCGAATGCCGACCAGGGAGAGGCTCACGAGCACTCGTTGACCGTCTGGCAGAGTGTGAAGATCTACAGATCGGTGAGTACCGCATCGCGCCCTCCCGGTTATGGAGCCACGCTGAAAGTCACAGGCTATCTTTTGGTCCGGCATCGCCTCTCTTTCCATCATCTCCGAAGGATGTGACTTGTCTATCGGTGAGTCCCTCGCATGCTCATAGCCCCTTGATCAATCCGCTTACTCGCGAATATCGTAGGCGGTTCGTTCAACTCGCTCGAGCAGTATCGACGTATATTCGGCAATTATTACCCGGCGATCAACGAATACCAAGTCCCTGCCTCCTGGCAATCCGCTATCGGCCTCGGAGGCACCCTCGGCAACTTCATCGGTATTCCATGGGGAGCTTTCCTAGTCGACCGACTGGGCTACCGCAAGACCCTATTGATCAACTACGTTCTGATCGTCCCATTTATTGGTGAGCGTGTCCACCGCCCTCATGTACTGGACATCTACTGATTCCGCGCAGCCCTCTTTGTCTTCGCTCAGAACCGTGGTATGCTCCTCGCTGGCGGTATCCTTTGTGGGATTCCTTGGGGGGTCTTGTACGGAAGTCTCCCTACTGTTGGGAACGACGCTGAAGATTCTATCGTCTCCAGCTCGACTCTCGCGGCTGCCTACGCCTCAGAAGTCTGCCCGCTTACCCTGAGGCCTTACCTGACTGGGTGGATCAATTGTTGCGTGAGTTTCGAACCACCTTAGTCCTACCTTCTCTGGCCTCCTCTACCGAGGTGTTCCAATTGTCTTGGAAGTGGTCTGACGGATTGCATAGTGGGTCATCGGTCTGTTCCTCGGAAACGGCGTCACGAACGGTACCCTCCAAATCAATGGCCCATGGGCTTTCCGAGCCGGATACGCCACTCAGTGGGTCTGGCCAGTACCCTTGTTTGTGAGCGAGTTCTCTTGTAGGAATTGAAACCAGGCTGATCTGGCAAAGATTATCATGTGGTTCGCACCCGAGTCACCCTGGTGGTTAGTTCGCCACGGCAAGATCGCCGAAGCCGAGAAAGCCGTGACTCGATTGGCGAGTAAAGAGATGAAAGGACGCGCAAAGGAGACCGTAGCTCAGATGGTCCGGACGAACCAACTCGAAATCGACGTTTCAGAGGGTACGAGCTGGCTGGACTGTTTCCGAGGCACCGACCGACGCCGTACCGAGATTTCGTGTATGGCTTTCGCCGCTCAGAATCTTTGCGGCGACCCGTTTACGGGCAACATCGTCTATTTCTTCGAACAGTCCAAAATCACTGAGGTTCTCGCTTTCCGCCTCGGACTGGGCGACTATGCTGTACTGCTTGGCGTCGTCCCACCGACATATTGGATCATGTCGAAAGTCGGTCGTCGAACGCTCTACGTCGTCGGTCTCGGTGGTATGTTTGTCATGCTCCTGATCATCGGTGGGCTCGGCGTTGCCGGCGGCCATGGGAGTTCGGGCGCCAAGTGGGGTACCGTCGCACTTATCTACGTGAATCATACCGATCCAACACTGTTGCATGCGAGGTAGCTGACGAAATCATACCAGGTCTTCAACATCTACCGCGTCGTTTGCATTGGGCCAGTATGCTACTCTGTGGTCTCCGAATCCTCATCGACTCGACTGAGGAACAAGACTGTCGCACTCGCTCGATTGACCTACCAATTGACCTCGATCGTCGCGGGTGTCATCACTCCGTACATGCTTGTGATTTGATTCCACCTCTCCGACCTTCCATCCGCTGACGTCCCGCAGAACCCGTCCGCATGGGGGTGGTCAGGGAAGACAGGATTCTTTTGGGCACCGCTCTGCGGCCTCACGTTCATCTGGGCGTACTTCCGACTCCCCGAATTCAAGGACCGAAGTTACTACGAGCTCGACGTCTTGTTCGAGCGTGGTATCTCGGCGAGGAAGTTCAAGGAGACCGAGGTCGAGTTCGATGCGGATGAGCATATCAGGGCCGCGGAGGGTATCCCTACACACAACGGGGACAATACTATTCCGATGGAGTTCTAAGGGGTCGATGGGTGTGGCTCCGGGTGGAGGATCAATGAGGCGTTGTTCTAATAGGAAAGAAGAAGGGAATCGTCGAAGCACACGTGTGTCTCATCACTGCATGGACGATCGCCTCTCGACACCTCTGATTTGCATATTTCGGTTTGCGGATGGGGTATTGTCGAGATCTTGGTGCCTGCCTCATTCGTGAAGCTTGGAGGCTTCGTGGATCCCTTCATTCTACGACACTGTCTGATACAAGAAAAGTTGGTCAGAGGGAGATGAGCTCCTTGGTCCACGAAAATGCGCGCTCTAGTCCCCGTACTCAAACCAGCTGCTTCAATTCGGACCCAAGACAAGATGCAAATATCAAGCTGAGCGAGACGTATCCCTTCCCGCTCCATCCAAACCATCTCTCACTCCATGGAGATGTGCATGAGCGATGATAGGTCCTCCAGAGCCCGTCTCCCGTTTCCCGGAGACACAACCAAGCGAATGACAGAAAATGACTTCGTTCACGAGCCAGTATCGGAAGGCGAATGACATTGGCAGTGTCGAAAAGATAAGACCAGACAAGCAGCGGAAGTAACGCAGCCAGTTCACCGGGGAAAAAACACATGAGTAGGTAATGTTATCTTCCAGACAATTCGCTGAGGGCAAGGAAAAAGACGACAACTCGAGAGGATAAGATGCATGGTGGATCATGCACACTCGTTGACGACGACCAACCGCTCAGTCGAAGAGACCGAAGCCCTAAACACCCGTCAGTTTCGCCCATAGCCCTAACTTTGGGTCCACGTACCATGTCATCATCCGATTCCTCCTTAGCCTCCGCCTTCTGTTCCTCCTCAGCAGCTTCCGGAGCAGCATCAGCGGCAGCGGCTCCACCACCCGCAGCGACAGCAGCACCAACAGCCGGCGCACCGCCTCCGCCAACGTTGGTGAGCATGCTCTTCACGTCCTTGCCGTCGAGGGCTTTGGCGAGGAGGGTGGCCCAGATCGGCTCGAGCTCGACTTTGGCGGCGGTGGTGAGGGTGTTGATCTTCTCGCCCTGATGAGAACAGGTTCAGTCGGAGGATGGAGCGAAATTCATTTAGGGCAACTAACGGTGATTTCAATGCCCTCGTCGGCGAGGATGAGGGCGGCGTAGGTAGCAGCGAGTTCGTCGGAAGACTGCTCATCAGTACCATTCCAATGTGTCTAACTCACCATTTTCGTCGACGTTAAACCTTTTAAGCACTAGGCGGGCTTAACGATTCACGGACGTGGATGAACGATTCGGCAAGAGGAGTTTCGAATAGAGATATCCTGACGTGGCTTTGAAATAGCCAAGCCGTGAGTGTTTGCCGGCGTTACCGGCGTTTCTCGCGACCCGAAATTCAACCCGTAGACGTCCTGCCAGACCATCCACACCCTTTCCCTCTCCTGAACAGCCCTCATCTCGCCAAAATGGCCCCCTCTACAAGGTGAGACTCATTCGCACCGCTCATGAACAACCGCTGACCTTCCTCCAGCGTTCCCACTGCGGAGGTGAGTTGCCCGTATGGGCGAGTCTAGAGGTCTGCTTGGCGAGAGCGGTGATTGGGTCTGAACCAATCGCAGCCCTGTCCTGCTTCCGTCACAGACCTTCAGCATCCCAACTAACCCCTTCCCACAGGGCTGTGCTAACCCCTATCATAGCAAATCGCCGTACCCGAGACACTGCTCAAAAAGCGCCGGACAACCGAGGCCAGCCGCGAGGCCAAGCTGACTGCTGCAGCGGAGGCGAGGAAGGTGAGTGAATTCTGGTGCATGATTCGATCCGAGCGGGGGAGCGGAGGCTTGAGAGTCGTACCTGGGCCCACCGTATCAATGATGCAATTCACCGACGACGTCGGAACGGCTAGCGATGCTATGCTGCTGTAAAATATACCATTTTTCGGGGCTGAACCTTCCTTCCGTATCACGCATCCTCCTGCGACTGCGCTGACATCTCGCAGAACCAAAAAGCGAAGCGCAAGGTTATCTTCAAGCGAGCCGACGAGTATGTGAAGGAGTATCTCGCTCAGGAGAAGGAGGAGATCCGGCTCAAGCGGGAGGCGAGGAAGACCGGTGACTTCTACGTCTCCGCCCAGCCCAAGGTCTACTTTGTTGTTCGGCTCAAGGGGTGAGTCAGTCTATGCCTTCTCTGCTGACGCCGCAGTATCTCGAAGATTGCGCCGAAGCCGAAGAAGATATTGCAACTCCTCCGCCTTCTCCAGATCAACAACGGCGTGTTTGTCCGGGTCACCAAGGCGACCCAACAGATGCTCAACCTTGTCAATCCCTACGTCACCTATGGCGAGCCGAATCTCAAGGCTATCCGCGAGCTCGTCTACAGGCGCGGGTACGCAAAGGTCGACGGTCAGCGAATCCCCATCACCGACAACTCGATCATCGAGAAGCAACTCGGAAAATACGGCATTGTCTGTACGTACCTCTTCCAATACCTTGACTATGCTGACGGTCACAGGCATGGAGGATCTGGTTCATGAGATCGCCACATGTGGCCCCAACTTCAAACAGGCGACATCGTCTCTCTGGCCGTTCAAGCTATCGAACCCAAACGGTGGATGGCGCCCGAGGAAGTTCATCGGTTATGTTGAGGGCGGAGATGCGGGGAACAGGGAGAAGCACATGTCGAAGCTGATCCACCAGATGGTGTGAGCGGGGCTAGCTGTCGGTTCCTCTGCTTGTATACAATCAGACACCACGCCTCCATTGGAACGCCATCCATTTGGGAGATACATGTCTTCAGATATCCAGTTTCACCTGATCAGTGTGCCCTTTGCCCGTGTACGGTCGCCCCGCAAAAATGGCAAAACCTCTGAATACATGCAAATGTCCGTCTATAAATGCCTAGTATGATTGACCCGAACCCGGAGTCTGCCCTTGCCATTCGCTCGATGTCGCAGACGAAGGGTTGCTACGCTGCGACACCGTCGAGGAAGAGGAAGTCGCATGGGTCAGAGGTGGAGGTGGGGGTGACATGCTTCCCAGACCAGTATAAGTCAGGCCGGTAGGATGGTTGAAGGAAGTCGGGTTGAGATAGCCTGTGGAAGAACCCGGAATTTGGTATATAGGCGGAGATGTGGTCTGGTCGAGAGGTTGGGGTTGTTCCCATGGTTTCGGACGAAGAGGGAGAGTAGGTTGGGAGGGAGGGGCTTCCTGTCACCTGGTCAGCGAAGAAAGGGGGAGGGACTCACGACGTACGTTGAGCTGATCTGGGATCTCACGAACTCCACCCACTTCTCCAGCTCGACCTTCGGAGATTAAGCGACATAGCATGGCGAAACTCATTCCTGTATCCCCTTCGCCAGCTACTCCTCCCAGTATACCCGTATCTGACATCATCCGGCGCGATTCGGCTAGATTATTGAGCGTGGCCAGAGGGTCTTTGGAACGGCTGGACCGAGGAGTGGATTGTCTGGATGGGGAGGAAGTGGGTAGGAGGGCGGGAGTCGAGGTGGTGGAGTAGTGGGCGTAGGCTTCCCATGATATCGATAGGCCTTTCATCCTGTCAAGAGTCAGTCCAAGTGGTTCCTAAATAACAGGGCTTAAGTTCTCACCGGGTAAAGTAGAACCATTGAGCTCTGCCAATCATCTCGTCAATCTGGCTGGCCGTGCGCTTCGTCCCCCTTATCGCGGCGATCACGGTTGGCAATCCGGCCTATGCTAATAAGCTCAAGCCCGATGACGTCAAGCACCTCGAAATACCTTGAAATCGAGGTCATCTGTGAAAGGGTACGCCTGAAACTCCTCGAAGACGGATGGTGGTGGTGGTGAATTGGATGAATATCGTTGTCGCGAAGGTCCGGCGATCGGTTGGCCAAGGGGGTTCATGATTTGTCGGGGTCGAGAGGTAGGTGGCAAAGTGTGAGCTGCCGGAGGTGGATGGGAGTCTGATATCGTCGCATATATATGGGAAGAAGCGGGTTTCGGGATCGGAGAGGCGGTGAAACTTGACCGCTGTGAAAATGAAACAGGTTGTTGGCGTTGACCGGTGGAGGTAGGTCTCGGATGCCCGCCTCGAAGAAATCCGATGATGCTTAAACCGGATCACGTTCAGAACACCTTGTCCTCGTCGACGCTGTGTAAGGTGATCCCACCGCCCCTGACCGACGTCGAGCACCGCTATATGTACAGCCCGGTAAGTGTTGTCGTCTCCGGCGATAATGCGGTGGACAGCGGTGTTCTCGGCCTAGGCCCTCTGTGGAATCACTGGACTCGAAACCTTCCACTAGCGCCGATCACAATCCATTTACCGGCACGCCCGCGGGACGGGCAGTTTCCGTTCCTTTGGGATCCCGCGAGTTTCGGTGATACCATGTCCCGTCGTCATGGGATATATGACCGATGAGGTACTCCCGTCCAAGAAGAAATTTGACTCGAAGTGTATACAGCGGAGAAATGGCCGTGCCGTTCCTCGGCCGCTCGGCCGGTCACCGAAACTCTTGCCTCTACAGTGACGTTTGGCGTATGATCCCCCTAACACATGGTCGCGATGCACCCTCAGCGATCGGAAGTAGTGGGAAGGAGAAGTACACGAAGTACACGTGTGCACTAGATCGTTGTTGTGCGCTGCACTACTTGGCTTGTGTTCCTGGCATGTTCCGGACAGCTTGTCGCTGTGGACGTCATCCAAGCCACGAGGGAGATTTGTCCAAGCTAGAGACGCCATCCGTCGACAAGTTGAGCCGGCCTTTGAGTGGTCAACGTCGGCAGAGAATGCCGGTATCACCTATGAAGAAGCGTGGCTGCCTCGGATATTCAATATTCAGGAGATTAGGAGAATTTCCCGATGCGGGAACGCCACGCAGCTGTTTCAGCTCTGCAGCTTGAGGAAACCGACCTCTTCCGTACACCTCTCTCGCCATGCATACGATGTACATCTCCAACGGATCCGCTCGGCTGGCTCGAGAGACTCTGCAGGTCAAGCCCACTTTCCGGAAAGACGGGATTGATCGCAGTGATCTTCCGTGGCGTAGGAGAGCTGACGTCGATCCGTGGTCGGTTGAATCGAGACATTGGATGACGATGAACTTCGATTGTTCAACATATATCGCACACAGTCTGTCTTTGGACAGAATCGACTCAAGCCATACTTTGTGTTTGAAGGGTGAGTCCTCGTTCAATCCATCCTATGCCCCTAGTGCGAATCGTTAGCGCAGGGCAGTCCCTAAACAGGGGATTGATCCGTGCTCCTGAATGGATGCGGCATATAAGCTGACTTGGTTTCTCTGCGCTATAGCGGTGTCCTTGATTTTACGGGAGCTCGTCCTCGACGGAAGGTCTCCACTCGGCTTCGAAGTTCAGGAATTCGCTCTTCCTTGGACCTGACCGTGAATCAATTGATCGATCAATCAGAAGGGCACGCTTTGCGCCCGCCAAATCTGGAACGGGGCAGGATTTGATCTATTCAGTGCCTTCAAGTGAGCGCGAGTCTCCTTGCTGTGCGCGCTGACTGGCTCCAGACTATAGACATCGCGTCGACTCGTCTGCATCATGTCCACCATGGTCGCCCAGCCTAGCGCGTCCGGCTCCGGTATCAGCCCGAGGGAGAAGATGCGGGTTGCCAAGCTCGCTCTTATGGCGGATGAGGACAGCGAGGTGAATGCCCGGAGGGAGAGACGGAAGAGTCGAAGGCAGAGCGAGCTTGGGATCATGCCAGGAGCATCGCCAAGCACCTCGGATGCGTCCTCAAATTCCATGGTGAGTCAAGCGATAGCGTTATGAGTGGCCAGCTGGCTGATTTTGCGTAGTCGACACCTTCCCCACCTTCTTCGATTCGCTCCATCAAACCCACCCCTCCCTCCTGCTTACATCGCGGGTCTTCGGCACTGGACTCCTCAGTCATGGAGTACCTCGCCCCGCCTTTCTCCCGCGCCCAACAGTCCCCTTGCGCCTGATCCCGCCAATGCTCCCGACTTCACCCCTCTGCCAGCGTACCACGACTTGGCTGCCCGTTCGATGCGACGGCGCAGCTCTCGTGTCCGGTTCGCCGAGACACCACTCCCTCCCGCCAACTCCACTCCACCTCCGACTAGCGAATCCATGCGTCCCGCCTCCTCGATCGAAGGCTTGCGCGCGGACCTGGCCATTGAAGCTCGCGCCCTCAGCATCCCTCGCCGATCCTCCGCCGCCTCATTCTCGTCCTCAAACGGGTCCGATCCCTTTGCCCTGCAGGCCTTCGCCTCGCCCTTATCACGCCTCAGCCAGGTCACCAGTAACGAGGATCTAGCCGCATTCGATCCTCGACCACTGCCTTATCCCAAAGTTCCAAACCAGCTCGCACGGGTCAGCATGGACGTTTCCTCTTCGACAGCTTCATCACCTACAACCTCGTCTCCACCGTTACGAGAGCTCCTGGACCGACCTTCGGTCGCTTTTGGTCCGTCCCCAAGGCACTCGTACGGGTTTTCCGCCCGGGATCCCCGCGAGTCGTTTGCATCCATCGCATCCACCCTCCTCGACCAAGGCGGCTCAAGCGGGTCGTCCATCTCTTGTGGCGTTCCCCGCGGTGCAGCACACAACTCGATATTACAATCACAGCAGACAGTTGAGGCTACAGAACGGAACTCGCCCAAGATCAATCGCGGAACATGGACGGACGACCAGGGCTTGAGTCCTCGGAGCGGTCCCTCCCCACTGGTCGAGCAGGAGCCGGTCATGCAAGAGAGTGCGGTCATCGAGCCACAGCGATCGGAGAGATTGGACGGTATAGACCTCCTTCCTGAATCTGATCGACCGGTGGAGGAGACATCATTCGAGAGCAAGCACCTGCGGTCTGAATCGACACCGCTGCTCAGCTTCCCACTTCCACCACTTAGGACGCCGACACTCGAGCTCAGCATCAACCGAATCTCTGTTGAGCTTGAAGCGAGCGTTTGCGATGCTTCCTCCTTGGATACGCCTCGCCCAGATTCAAATCGGGAGGAGTTAAAGTTGGGTCCGTCCAGCCCGCAACTCAAGGAGATGATGCGACAGACATCACGGTCAGGGAAAGGGAGAGGCTCTACGGATCGCGATGGTGGCGAAGACAGTGATCTCGGTGAGTATCTCCAAAGACGTCTGGCATTCGCTAAGTATCGCAGACATCAGCGTACCCCTCCTGCAAGTCGCATTGAAGTCACGCATCCTTTCGCCCAGCTCTCGTCTCCTGAGACACCGTCCCTCACCGCTCCGGGCGTCTAGTACGAGTAGCACCATACGTTCTCAAGATGAGGGATGGAGCGGTAGCGAGTCCGAGGAGGAAGACTACGCCAGAGCGATCCGGATTATCGCCTTGCGCAAGCTCTCTCACCCAAGTACACCTACGCCGTCAAAACCAAAGCGACCTTCACTTGAGCAGTCGACGTCCAGCAGGTTTTCCCAGCTCTCGCAAACGTCTGAAGCCTCGGCGTCGACTGTCGATTCTGGTAACACGCTTCTCACGCCTAGCTCCAGCGTGGTCAGTACCCGCCCACTGCCGCGACTTAGCTCGAGCCGCGGACCAGGCGACTTCCCATGGGGCGGATCAGTACCCTCTTCGCCGACCAGACAGGTATCGGGTTTGCCGACAAAGGGATTCTACGAGTCCATGAAGTCATCGCCTCGAAACCTGCCTCTTCGCGAGGTGGAAGGATGGGGACCACCCGAGATCCTCGCCGACGATGACTGGCCGAGTACAGGCGGAGAGACGACTCCAGGCAGCGATATGGCGGAAGCTTCTCCGACGGTGGCGAGCAACTTCCGCGTTCCCGAGTCCGGAGTGCGTAGTACATGGGGCGGATGAGGATTGGCTATTGGGTGAGGAGCTGCCGGCGCTCACGTCGGGATCCTTTCAAGAGGTTTGGTGATATGGATCTGGCGGGAGGGGAGATCCGCGCTATGTGAGGTGATAGCATCATCTTTTATCGCATTTCTGCAGGATGGCAAGTGCATCTGGTTTCAAGCTTGCATCTTCAGACTCAGGGTGGCAGAGCCAAGAACAGCGCGGCTTCGGGTACCTGTCTGTGGAGCGAGTCGCGCGGATGGGTGCCCTCGACAGCCCTCGGTGCAGTCTTCATCGTCACACCCGGAGTCCGGACATTTCATCTCAATCATAATTGTGCACCATACACCAGATCTCACCAGCACGAAATCGCTCGAAAATCGCTCGTATCACCAGCAGGCCTGGTCGGATCCGAATGGCTTCTGATTCCGAGCCGTTCCGACAACGCAGCTTTTCACCTTCACTCCTTCACACCAATCTTCTTACCCAGCATGGTCTTCTCCACCATGCCCCTCCCCGCACTCCCTCTCGACCACACCTTACGCCCCGAACCACTCACTCCATCCGACTCCACCCCTTCGCTCAGCTCAATCCCGCCTTCCGAACCCATGACGGTCAGCGCCGATGAGAAAGCGTTCAATGACCCGTACCCCGACTTCCTATGGATGACGACTGAAGAACCACATCGCTCGCGTCGGATGGCCATACTCAAGACTCATCCCGAGGTACGCTGGACCACCTCCTTCTGCGGAGGCAATCCAACTTGATATCGTTCAGGTACGCCGACTGATGGGCCCAACACCCGTGACCTTCCCCCTCGTCCTCGTCGTCCTCCTCACCCAACTCACCCTCGCCATCTCATTCCGCAATACCCACCCCTTCTCCCCGCTCTTCCTCCTCACCGCTTACGTCCTCGGTGGCACCCTAAACCAAAATACCTTCCTCGCGATCCACGAGATCACACATAATCTCGCCTTCCGGTCCATCCGCGCGAACAAGGTCCTGGCGATTGTAGCGAACCTCGCTATCGGTGTGCCGTACGCGATGGCTTTCAAGGGATATCATATTGAGCATCATAAGTTCTTGGGAGAAGATGGGATCGATACGGATTTGCCCAGTCGGGTGGAGGCGATCGTGCTCAACAACGTCGCGGGAAAGACGTTCTTCGCGTGAGTCCACCTTCGCTTATCAATCTGTCCGAATCTGATGAGGGGTTTAGAACCTTCCAATTGCTATTCTACGCTTTGAGACCAGGTTTTATCCGCGCCCAACAACCGACCATATGGCACGGGATTAATCTCCTCACCGTCCTCTCCTTCGACTACATCCTCGTCCGCTCATTCGGATGGAGACCACTCATCTACCTCATCATGAGCAGTTTCTTCGCTGGAAGTCTACATCCCTGTGCAGCTCACTTTATCGCGGAACATTATCTCATGTCGGGCCCGGTGGAGAGTACGGATGGGAGTGTGCAGAGTTTGGCGCAGGAGACGACGAGTTATTATGGTTGGTTGAACTGGTTGTGCTATAATGTGAGTCGATCACACTAGCCGAGTGCATCAAGTTGACGGTATGGTGGCATAGGTCGGGTACCACAACGAGCACCACGACTTCCCCTCCGTCCCGTGGACCCGACTCCCCGAGCTCCGGTCATTAGCCCACGAGTTCTACGACGACCTCCCCTCGCACAAGTCATGGCCCTACGTCACGTGGAAATTCATCACCGACCCGAGCGTGGGGATGTGGTGTCGTGCGAAAAGGGTGGGTAAGGCAGTGAGGTTGGATGAAGGGGTTTGGGCGAGGAAGGTCGGGTTGGAAGCGGAGAGTGAGAGCGAGGGGAGTGAGGAGAGTGAGAGTGGGGATGAGATGCGGAGGGGGATGGAGGAGGCGGTGGAGAGGGGTTATGGGAGTGATCGGGAGGGGGGTCGGAAGGGGAAGGTCGAATAGATCGCGCTGTACAGTCATGGAAAGGATCGCAATCCAATCGTGGCGCAGCGTTTAACGATGCCCTGACTGCGCTCTTGCATGAGCGCAAGGGACGTCACTCTAGGAATACTACATCTCATGGAATGAAAGTCCCCCCCATCGCTCTGAAGACGAGATGCTTTGCCAGTAGAGCATTTAAGACTTTTGGCGTGATTGCGTGCGAAAGTTTAGCTCGTCGCCCTCAGACCCTCCATATCCTCTCCTCCCATCCCTCCATCAAGCTCATCCGTATCATCCCATCCTTCCTCTTCCACCTCCTTCTCTGCCCCAATCCGCCCCGCTTCATCCCCTCTCCCCAACCTCTCCACCTTCTGCCTCCCCCCCATCCGCCCAAGTCTCTTCTCCCTCAATCTCTCCCGTCCAACTCCGGCACCTTTCAACCTATACCTCCTCCTCTTGATCAAAGCCCCCTCATACGCCTTAGTCACCCACTTGACCTTCCCCACCCCCTTCCAACCCTCATCCCGCACCAGTCTCTGATGGAGTACGTCCAGGTCTTTCCATATCAGGTGAGGGGGGACGTCTGGTTCCGGTACGGACCCGATCGACGTCATGCGGATAGCGAGGTCGGTTTCGGGGAGTGGGGAGTAGGCTCGGACTATAGCGGAGGGCGGATGCAGCGTGTGGAATTCGTCGAGAAGTCTCAGAGATGTATCGAGGTCGTCAAAGATCGCGTGGAGGCGGATGATCGCTCGCCAACATCGTTCGACCTGGCGTTCCCCAAGTCCTGCGAGCCACCTCCTGCGACGACCGGTGGCAGCATGATCATTTACTCGTCGGTGCGGTGAGGTGGCTTCAATAATGCCTTCCTGTTGGGCGTCCGCTGAGGAATCCTCGGCAAATCGGCTATACTCCTCCCAGACCTGCTTACCCCACTTGAATGCTTCCGCCCGATCTTCGGTGGTAAGCCCTCCTCGGGAACCAGACGAGCATCGCTCCAGTACCATGAGGTAGCTCCATCCATTCGGTCCCACGCTGCTGCGCACACTTTTGACCCGCGTCCAGGTGGAGAGCCACGCATCCCGAGCAGCACCGACAGAGGGTGCATGTGCGAGGTGGACGGAGAGGTACGAATTGACCAGCCGAGGATTGAGGTGAACAGATCTCATCGAAGAACTCGAGTGAATTCGTTGAGATCCATGGATAGCGGTCGCTTCGAGAGTCTGATCAAACAGAGCGTCGGCTTCGCGGATGGCGTCAGCGCTGCTTCGAGGGCTACTTGGCAGTGAAGAGCCTTGTGAGTCGTACTGAGCGGGACTACCGGTGTTGGCCGTATCGGCGATGATGTCTACCTCGAGCCCGTCCGCCTCTTGGGTCTCCTCAGCTTCCTTCGCGTCACTGCCTGATATCTTGAGACCCTCCCGCTTGATCATGGGTTTCCACGCAGCGTAGGTCATGAACAATCCCGCCATCATCTCTTCGTCCGGTCCAGCCAGCCGTTTCTCCCCCATTGCCTCGGACGCCCTCATGAGCCGTACGACCTCCGAAACGATCCACCTCGCTCTTCCCAGGTCCCCAGCTCGTTTCGTGCCCTCCAGCAGCGCGGTGAAAGTCGCAACGGTCGGGACATATCTCGACCACGCACTGCTAGGCGCGTCCTCGAACGGTACGAGAACCGCATCCTGGTGCCGTGCGATCATTTGTCGAAGTAGCTCGAAGGCTTCGAGATATTCGGTCTTTGTACTGGACAACGCTCGAACGATCGCGTCATACTCCTCGGACTGTGGGACGATCTTCTCGCCCTCAGTGGTCATCTCGATCCAGAGATCTCTGGCTCGCTCAGGCTGCGGATCTCCTGCATTCCCGCATGCTCTGATCATGGTGGAGTAGATGTCGCGGAAAGGGACCGGATGTGCTACCAGCCGCATGTGAGAAAATAGATCCCATGCGAGTGCGCGTGTGTGGGAAGTGGGTTGATAAGTGGCGGTCGGGATGAGGAGGTGGGAGAGGACGAGGTGGTATACCGGTTGAGGGAGGGGTTGCCCCTGCTTCTCGTGCTCGCGGAGATACGACATGGCTGATTTGACTTGAGGCGGCGAGGTTTGCAGCAGGGAGGCGACGAAGGATGTGTGATGCGTGGCGTCGAGAGTCAGGCCAGCTGACTCTCGTCAGCCAAGCTATATTGTAGGTGCGCTTGCTCACCTGAAACGAGCCTAGCACCCAGCCGCGCTACCTCTTCACTCCGTCCAGCCTTGGCGTCGAGGTTCATGATGCCCTCGAGGTAGCTCGTGTCCGTTTGCATACCATGTCGCTGACGGAACTCGCGTCAGCTAAGTAAGGAGATGGCTCGAACGCCAACTTACAGCCATGACGTCTAAGAATGCTTCTGCACCTCTAGCGTCTCTCCGCTCAACCTGCAGCGATCAGCGGAGACATTTTGTCAAAACTCACAAATTCCTCAAACAGCGCATCCCACTCCCTTTGGCTCACCAGGCCAAGCGGTACATCGCTAGCCCTCATCAATTCTTTCTCCTTCCCTTTGATAGAGAAGATGGGAACGGCCGCAGAGCTTGAAGGACCGGCGATGGATGATAGGATTGTAGCTAAGCGGTGATGGGTCGGAACCGATACAAGTGTCGACGGGACTTTTGCTGCCACGGAGGCGAAGCTCGCAGCTTGTGAAGTCGAGCCTAGTAGTCTCCTCTCCAACCTCCCCAGAACCTCCTCTCTCTTAGCTCTTCCTAGTCGTAATCGCCCCTCAGGAGCCTCGATACCCTTGAAATCGTCAACTCCTTCCTCCCTCCCACTTTCGATCAAGCCTCGATAGAAGTTTCTCAGAGCTTCTTCCGTGAGCTCTGGGCTGTCCTCGGTAGCCTTCCTCGTCAGACGAATCTTGATTCCTTTCTGGAGGTACTTGTCGGAAGGAAGCGAGTTGACGTCGACATCCTCTTCGACGGCCGGAGGAAGAGGTGGCTGGTAGATTGGGAAAGCTCGGACTGGGACTCCGTCAAAGGAAGGGTCCGACAGAGGTGGGAGGTCGGGCGGGCCAGCAGATTGCACACTGGTAGAAGATGGTAAGTGATTGTATCATGGGGTAGAAACCGAATCTCACGCATGGTAAGATCGCACAAAGAGCCGAAAGGAACGCAGGCGGAGGATCTTCCGCGAGACTGATGGTCGAAGCATCGCTTCGGAATCGCTGAGAAAGGAATATCATGAGCATGAAGAAGCAGCAGGGAAGCTGCATCCCTCCCCAGTAAATTCATGGTCACGTGTTTTCAGATGAAATCGCTTCACCGATAGGAAGCGATATACGTGTCGGATGGTTCGAGCATGCATTACTGGCAAAAATGCTCAGGAGAGGGGTCCGTTGAGCGCAAGGAAGAACAGGTCTTTGACAAGAAGATGAACGCCCGGCCTCAACGAGGTCTGAAGCCTGCCAAGCCTACCACATCATAGTCTTGCGGCATACCAAATCCACTTCATGCGACTTCGGTGAATCTCAACGCCGTCTTACTCAACTAAGCTTCGTCTGGATGGTGGGGGTACGGTTTGAAAGATGATGTCATAACCTCTCATGAATGCAAGCCAGCACCGCTTGGAACGGGCACCGCCACTAGCCAGATGTTGTCTCCAGGCTCCCCGCGATTCAGCTGATATGACAACTGCTCGTCTACCATCTCCCTTGCTATCCATTCTCGGATCGGATTTGGGAAGCAGTGCAAGCTGACTTCTTCACGCGGATGACGAGCTTTCGTCGGAAAGGAGGTTTTAAGTCGCGGTCGGAGACTTGCTTCGCGAATTGTTCTCGTCGCCACCTTCTCCACAATTCGATATCAACATTACTCTACTCAGTCCGGGCGGTCTTTCGGTGACTCGGCGTTTGATTGATCGAAATATCACCTGTTGAATCACAATCTGCCATCAATCGCAAACGCTTGATCAACGCAACAAGCGGGTCTTCAATCGCTCCTGGTCAACAGCCGGTCGTCACTTTCCAGCCCATCATGTCACAACATTCAACCTCCCCACGACCCGAATCACGCCGGTCACCATCCAATACCAGCATCACCCCTAACCGTATTCCCGACCTATCATTGGGGAACATCTCAACCCCAACCTTCCCCAGCTCGGAACCCTGCAATCTCTCACCACCCGACTACAATTCCATCGCCACGCCATCCGCATCCGCTGTCCGAGCATCTCAACAGAGCCGGAACAACGAGAAACAAGCTCTCAGAGACGCCTGGCGAGAACAGGCCGACCAACTCGCTCAAGCTCGTCACGTTCAGGTACCTCGGATCACCGGGTCGCGTTCAATTGAGCCCAGCTCGAATTCAAACTCCAATTCAGGTTCGTCGGGCGAGAACCGAGTGAGATTGGGGATCAGTGGGGCGGACTTGAGTCCGACCACTTCGATTTTGTCGGATCAGCAGAGACAGGTTGGGCGAAGAGGGTATCTGCCGGAAGGGATGGATGTGAGGGAGGCGTTGGCGAAATGCGAGGATCCGACGTTGGGATGGAGTTTGCAGTTCTGGGTGACGATTGCGGATCCTGTGGTAGGTCTACTCGTAACATCGGCTAGCTTTTGCTTGGTGATGCTGATACCTCTCTAGACGCAGCACGTATTCTTCGCTTGTCCGGCTTCGGGACAATGTAGCTGGGATCCGCCGGTCGGAGCCTTCGTGGTCCCGCGATCCCGGGATGGAGAATGGTGGGAGCTGGCAGACTCGACACGCAGCAATAGAAGCTACTACTACAGTATGTCTCCTAACCCCAAAGCTGATAATGACTGATGGACGGATTCACCGTCAGACCCGCTCACAGGGAGAACGCAATGGACACGTCCCGGGGGCGACGCCTTTGTTATCCCGTTAGGACTCGTCCAGGTATGTAGACGATGAATTGGGGCTCTGAAATCTGCTGACCATCCTTTTTCAGAACAACGCCTTGCCCTCACGCAGTAGAGCCTCACCCCGTAATTCTGCTCGACAATCCTCCGATCCCACTCCTCCCAGCCCCACTCACCTCAGCCCATACACCGCAGTCACTACTCCACCCCGGGATCGCCACAGAACGACAAGTCTGCCGAGCCCCGTCCAGACCCCTCGGCGGGATGGCGCCAGTCTACCTCTCTCGCCGAGACAAATCAGCAGCCCTCGTATCTCCCAGCCCATGGCGTCTCCCCCAGCTGTGGCTTTCCCTGAACCCTACCCGACAGGCTCACCTCAGGCCGACAACACGAACTCACGCTACCCTACTTTCAATGAACCGGATTCGCGCTCCCAACCCCTCGAAAGACGCAGTCCCTCTGATCCTGTCAGCGTCGCCAGCCAGAGGACTAGCACATCGAATGTCCCATGGTCACCACTCAGCATTGTTGACGAAGGCTCGGGGAGCGAGACGAATCGAAGCGATGAGACCGGTAGCAACTGGTGGGAGAGGCGGCGATCGAAGTCAACAATTCCGAAGCGATTCGTTTCGAGTCCGCGTAGCGGACAGGACAGACTGCTGCCAGAGGAGGATGAGGAGGCCGAAACTGGTTGGCCGTTTCACACCGTAGCCCGGTTTCCGCACTGATTATAGCAGCGTCGAAGGACTTATCTCTGGCTCAGATCGATTCTGGATCGTCGCGAAGACGGGATAGCGATGTGCCTCGCCCGGTCCTCACCGACGCATCTGTGCTTCCAAAGAGTGAGCCAGCTGAGCCAATCTTCGTGGAATCCTCCGTCCGGTCGAAACGTCTCAGCTCTGGGTACGCTTCTCACCCATCTCGCGCCTGGTGTACTGATAGCTCTCAGCTGGCATCCTGTTCTAGCAGCCGATATCAGCGACGAGATCCAGAACTTCCAGTCCGACAAATTCGCCGAGAAGTACTTCGCGACCAGGCGGATGGGTGTCCTGCGCACACGTGTCCCTCTCGAGCGGATCATGGAGTGGCAAAAGTCACCTATCACTGCCCCTCTCCTTGTCTTACCCAAGAATCTGTCCAAGGACGCTATCACTACGTTCAAGGTGATCCAACACGTCATGGGCGAGCGAGATCGACCTGTTGAGAGCGCCCGACCGGTGCAAGGAAGTTCAAGCGCTCTCAACCTCGCTTCCTTGAATCTTGGTGGGCGGCAGAATAACGAAGGGCACCCACACAGGAACGGACGCATGGCGAACGGGTTCTCGAATGGCGGTAGCAATAATCTGGTGACCGGCGAGGGGAAGACGGAGAAGATGGTCATCCTGGAGGAGATCCGATGGATGATCCAGACTGGCGTCTCAGGGGTTGAGACGAGGGACGAGATCTATTCTCAGCTCGTCAAACAGCTCACCAAGAATCCTGATCAGTGAGTTTACCTTTTGAAGTACCGAGGTCATGGCTGAAGAAGTGAGGTAGCGATGCGACTGTACTCGGTTTCCAATTGTTTTGCGTCTTGGTCAATGCGTTCGGACCAAGCAAGGAGTTCGCCACCTTTGTCGGATCCTTGCTGCAACGGAATATCGATCAGAATGCCGACGGAATCGGGGTGATGGCGAGGTGTGAGTTCTCTCTGCGACGGGTGCAACAAATCAGGACTGACGTGATGAAGACTGCATCGCAAAGCTGGACATCATCGCTTCCAGAGGTGGAAGGGGCAAGGTGCTCACCATCGGCGAGATCGAACATGCCTCGGTACGCCTCCCACTTTTCAGCTGATTCGTCGCTGATGAATATGAGCAGGACGCCGCGTTCTATCCATCCGTGTATGGCGAATCTCTCGAGCGGATCATGCAGCTCCAAGCAAGCTCCTATCCCAATCTCAAGATCCCCGTCATCCTACCCTTCCTGACCGACGGCATTCTCGCTCTCGGCGGAACGCAGAACGAAGGCATCTTCCGAGTCCCAGCGGATGCGGATAGCGTCAGCGAGCTCAAATCCCGCATCGACCGAGGGTATTATCAGCTAGTGGGTACTCTCAGTCTTCTGGCTTCGATGACTGATACGGTATTGCAGAATGGCATTGATGACCCACATGTCGCTGCTTCGCTTTTAAAGCTTTGGCTCCGCGAACTTGAAGAACCCGTCGTTCCTACCGAGCTGTACAATGAAGCTCTCGCGGCCTCGAAGGTAACGAGCGAATGCCTCCATTTCGTCAGCCTTCTACCGACATACAATCGGCGCGTCCTGCTATTCGTCATCAGCTTCTTCCAGCAATTCATGAGGGACGAGGTGGTGGAGATCACCAAGATGACGCCGCAGAACCTCGGTCAATCTCCCCGATATAGCTTGGTCTGCATGCTAATATAAAACAACAGCCCTAGTGCTTGGCCCGAACATCTTGAGGACAACGTCCAACCATCTCGAAACAGTCTTCACCAACTCATCGTTCGAGTCGAAGTTCGTCCTGCAATTATTGGAGTATCTGCGGCCAAGAGAGGTGGATCCGAAATATGTCCCGTCGCATGGACCGGCGATGGAATCGGGTCGGACAGATAGGGGTTATCATCGTGAGATCTAGCGGAGATGCCATCTTGCCATGATCGGTCCATGCTGGAGCTCCTTCGGGCACCTCGTTAAGATCGTCGGAGTGAGCTGGAACTGCCTGAAGCGCAGTATTATGAAGGCAGAAAGGGATCTGTACTTCTCGGCATCGGATCAGCGGGTCATACGGGGAGATATGTCGCTGGAGAAAAATTTATGGCGCTGTCTGTCTCATGATGCGTGTCCTTTACTATGGGGCACGCGAGTGATTTGGATGCGCTCCGCATTCGGAGTGCGATGGTCCGAGTATTTCTTGCAGGGTGACATCACGCCTCCTCATAATGACAGTCTGCACCGAACTGAACGTAGCGTCTCGATGACCATTGAGATTGAGAAGGCTCGAGGAGAAAGGATAGGCATCTGGACATGCTATGCATTTCGGTGTATCTCGCCCGAGTTGGATGTCTGCTAGATCGTCGCCTATTCAGTCGATCATAGCCGCGTCAAGTCCCTAAGATTTTCGATTAGCTTGTATGGCCCATGGCAGGGAGCTTGATACGCACGAGACCGTTCAGGAACATATTGACATTCCGAAGCTTCATCTCTGCTCGTGCGGGTTGCGTGGAGGGGTTGCGTGCCGCTTGGACGGTATGCAGGATCTGTAGACGGCGTGAGTTTTGGCGGAGAGAAATATGATGGTCTGCGTACCTTGTCCCTGAGCGCCGCTACGAGGTTGGTCTGCTCCTCTTCAGGCGCGTTGACAGCCATGCTGTAAGGTCCCGTCAGCTTTTGACGGTAATCAGGCCCTGGGGAGGCTTACGCCGCAGCGAAGCCCCATACTTCCGCCTCCCTCCGCTCCATCTCCGATCCTTCCTTCTCCGCTGCATCACCTCGAAGGAGATATGCACCGGGACCGAACGCCCCTTTTTGCGCCACAGTCGAGGGGAACAGTTCCGGAAGGTGGGGCAGCAGGATCTGAAGGAAGTACGCGTAGGTCTTCGTCCTTGATGAACTGCCATCAGGCTTGACGTAATCGTGAGGATTCATGGGACGTACCACTGCTCGACCTCAGCGGGGTCTGTAGATTGGGTCTGCTGCGGATTCATCGGGTCAGGTGCTGGAGCGCGAATCATGCTTTGCGCTCTCGACAACAAGGCAGTGAAGAGCGCCACTCCAGGCTAGATTATAAGCTTCACCCTCGAGCTGCTGGGGCTACTGACCCTTGTCGCCGCCACCTTCCACACCTCCATCCGTTGCGCACAGATCCCCAATAACCCGGCAACGAGACCGAGGTTACATCGATTGATGAGCATATCCACGCCCGGGATAACGCAATGCAGGAGGTTGTCGGTTTCCACTTCCCGTCGTGCTCGGTCGAGCCGATCAGCCTTTGCGAGCAGGGAGGCATCAGCGACTGGCGGCGGCGGTGCTCGTGCGACGACGTCGAGCTGCGGGTAGGTTGCGATAAGGAGTGTGAGGAGGGTCAGGGCTTGCTGATGCGGGAGATGGCGGAGGAGACGAGGGAAGAGCCGTTGTCCTTTCACCGCATTCATGAGGGAGATGAATGGATGAGGATTGCTACACGGATCGGTGTCGCTCAAACTGGATAACATTCAACTCACCTAACGTCCAACGGCTCCATGACCATTAATCGCCTCCAGATCGTATCCACCTTGACCTGACACACAGCATTCCACCTCTCGATCTCTTCCATGGCATTTGGAGGCGGTATATCACGCCTCGCCTGTTCCAGGTCGAGCACCGCGTCATACAGCTCCTCCAACGCGTACATGACCTGCTTCCGATGAAGAGCTTGGCGACGTGGACCGGTCTGCTGATTGAGGACGTTCACGGGCCGCTGTTCGGGCCTGTTGCCTGCCGGGACGGAAAGAACGGGTCGTGGAGCAGCTCCATGGCCTCGACTGACGCGACCAAGAGCCCCTTGCAGAGCGGCTACGGACATCAGCATAGGAATAGGTGTACGAACGGGTTTGCGCACCGGGTCCCATAACCTTCTGATGCGCCGTCCGGTTCTCCACCAGCTTCTTCACCTGAGTCGAGAGCTTCTGCATCGTATTTGACCCCATCTTCCCAAACCGATTTCCTGCGGGGCCAGCAGCACCTAAGCCGAATCCAGGCGCAACCTGCACGACGGTCGATCCTTCTCCGTTCGCAGCTGCCATTCGGCTCCGCTTCAATGCCGAGAATACCTGAGCGTAAAAGTCCGATGCGTATGGATCGGCGCTGGCGAGTTGAGAAAGCTGGATGCGGGTGATGAAGTCTTTGTCGGACGAACCCATGAGATTGTTGTATCTGGCCATGGCTACAATCTTCTCCGTGATGCGCTGATGGAGGACTTCGATGCGCTCGATCTCCTCGACAGAGGGTCGAGCTGTACCGGGCTGAAGGGCTGCGGTCTGTTGACCAGGAATCGAGGGCGCACCGAGCTCCGGAAACATGCTATCGAGAAGAGCTTGCTGAGCCGCATATCCTGATCCGGCGAGTGACGGCATCTGGACTGGAGTCGCTTCCCGCTGAGGTTGCGGAGCTGTGGGAGTAGGCTGCCGGGGCGGTTCCGCTGTCGCCATCATCTGCTGCTCAATCTCCTCCAGAGTCAGGACCTTCGGTCCTCTCGACGGTTCCGCGACAGCAACTCGCGACATTTCCGCTTCGATCTCCTCCAATGATTTGATTTGACCGGGAGGGGGCGGCCCAGTTGATGATGAGGAAGCAGCAAGGGTAGGTCTGGTCACTGCGCGATGTCAGCTGAGCTCTCCATGTGGTGAGTCAACTGACTTGAGCTAGCTGCATCAGCCCACACCGGACTGGGCTGTGCGGGCTTCGACCACAGGTTCCCCACAGACCCGCTCGGTATTGACGTAGGTGCAGCTTTGGGTTTGGTCGGCGGCTTTGCAGGCTCTACAGGACCTCGAGGTCAGCACTCCGTCTTCTCTTCAGGTTCGTAAGGGGGTTTGAAAGGCATACTTTTAGAAGAGGGTCGAGACGAGTAGAAGTCATCTTCGGAAGCTGCGAACGGATCGGCAATCGGCTTGGCCTTATAACGTGACGCCGTGGAAGCGATAGGACCTCGAGGCTGCTGTGGAGCGAAGGAGCTGGCAGCATTCTTCGGCGGAGGTGCGGGCTGTGAGGAAAATTGGAAATCCTGTCCTGAAGGTGTCCACCATCAAATCCAGCTGAAGTAAGCGCCCCGCGAACCCACCGATATTCCCTCCACCGCCAAAGGTCTCATCATTCATATCATCTCCTCCCTCCAGAAGATTGCTATCCAACCCTTCTCCCCAAGTGTATACCGCCAGATCCTCCTCCTCTCCAGCACCGGACAAAGCGAAGGTCTGATCGGTATTGCTGGCTTGGAAACCGCTGAATTGTTGAGGGCCGCGGCGTTCAGGTGGCTCGGTGCGGAAGCCAAAGAAGCCTGACATGGTGGAAGAGCACAGGTACAGCGGGTATTGCCTGCACAAATGCAGGATTCTGGTCCCTAGCTCGTTGAAAGGCTAAGAACGGCGGTGCCTCCCGCCCGGGCCGACAGGTATCACCGGATGCTCCCGTTTCCCATATCTTGATGTGGCACCTGTCCTCGGTGGAGGTTGGTCCAACCCCCCTAGTCGAAGCTGCCGCTCTGCTGATTTTCCCATTCTTCCCGCAAAAGGTTGACACCATGCTTATCAAGTCTTCCTACCGTGATGTTCCGACTCAAGCCAATGGTCGCGCTGGGACCATCCGGATATTCCTGATCGAACCGAATTTATCGGACTACCCTCAAGCCAAGTTCCCAGGCTGTACGTTGATCCAAACTTCTCAGTCGATAAGCTGATACAGAAACAGGCGTGGTCTTCTCGGAGATCTATCAGGTCACAGGACCCGTAGAAAGGCAAAGTCATGAATGCCATTCCCATCAGAAGAAGCTGACTTCGGAACAGATTTGCCGGCAATATCGCTTCAGAAGGCTATATTGTAGCTCTGCCAGCCTCATTCCACGAGTTCGAGGCGCCGGAAGCAATACTATACGACAATGAGGGGACGGACAGAGGCAACGAGTACAAGGTCAGCTGCCGACCTTTTGGTCTTGTCAGTCCGCTGATGAAGATGAGCAGGTCGAGAAGACGGTCGAGGCATATGATGAGGTGCGTCACGGTCACTTCCTCCTCGCCAGATTGGTATCTGTACGGTGGCGAGAGTCAAATGACCTGATAGGATGCTACCCTCTCCATCGACCTCCTGTGTTCTCTGCCAAATTGTACAGGTCGGATAGCTACTACAGGCATGTGTCTCGGCGGCCACCTCGTTCGTTCGTCCGCAATCCCCTGTCGCTCCGCTCACCATTTCTAGGCATTACGCGTATATCGATTCCATCTTCAGCTCTTCACGGCTCACACTAGAGGGTAGAGCGCCTTCGATCCCCGAGTCTTGGCCACGTTTTGCTATTTCGCAACCGAGTGCGCCCTTCCCTTCCCTTTATCAATGCGAGCACTTAATCGCATCTCAGCGTCCACTCCGCGACATTAGGCAAAAGGAAATCAGATGATACTCTCGTCAAGATCAAGCGCGGAGATCTGAAGGGGAAAGGTGAAGTAGCTATGGTATTCGGGAGACAGGTGAGATTGGTTCTTGTTTCACTTTCATTACTGACGATTCGCAGGACACGCACGTCGACCGAGCTGGACGAACGCTCATCCGGGAAGCTCTAGACGATGCGGGCATTACATTCAGTGTAAGATCTACCTCATCGCAGATCAAGTGTAGCGATACTGATGCCTTTGCCCCAGTTCATGGAGGTCCAGGCGCAGCACGCATTCATCCGAGACGAGTCATCAAAGGGACGGTGGGACGCAGCGCTCTCCCGCAGTCTCTTCGGGATGATGGAGGAGCTCTTTACCCGGACCGTCGCTCATGATCTCGGGCCGCGGTCAGGTGGAAGTGCGAAAGTCGAGCACTTTTGTTGATGCATGCAGGCATGCATTCCCAGATTCTCAAGCTAGTATTGCCTATTGATAAAGATCGAGCTCGTCTCCGTCAGAGCCCCAGGCTTCATCGCGACCACCTCGATCTTGGTCTCCACCCGACTTGTAGGGACACTGACTGTCCACCGCATGCCAGTGGGCCGATCTTTCGACTCTCCGTGAAAAACAAACTTCGGCAAGCTTCCCTGATTCCCATTGATTCGCAACGAGACCTCCGGAACCTCGACCTCTGGACTGACAGATTCTCCCTTTCGCGCATCGGCAACGTACGCCGTCAATTCGATCTCCGAAGTCTCGGCCCCGACCACGACAGCGTGGGTGACCACACCTCGCATGTTATGTAATCGAATGGCTTGGCGGTAGTCTGGGTCTTGTGCAACAGAGGAGAATGAAAAGTCGATGCATCTGATGGTGGGAAGTGGAGGAGCTAGTCGATCGGGGAAGCTCGGTACGCCGTTCGGTCGACCGCTGGAAGGAAGATCGGCGAGAGTCGCGTGCTGTGGCGGTCCTTGAGATGCGGCACTACTCCGCTTGGCCAAAATTTGTCGGTACACCTGCATGGCGAGGGGAGGGAGGGAATTCGCCCATGCTTGTTGCTCGTATGTCGGATATCGGTCAAGCGAATTCACGACCTCTTCGTTGACGACGCCTGTGGGAAGAGCTGGCAGGTACGGTAAGGCTGAGGAGGGACCGGGCGTTGGGTTCGGATTGGATGGTTGATGATTATATGCAGATGGTGAAGGAGGAAAAGCAGTGGGCCGCTGCGATTCAGCTGAGAGAAACTCCGGGCGGAGATTGCTGCACATCCGGACAGGGGTGACGGTAGACGCTTTGACGCGGAATTTCGGTATTTGCGGTCGGGCTAGCCGTTCCTTGACCTCGCTGCGGTGCCAATCGAGAATGCCCTACGATCGTCAGCTGGGACGCACATAGGTCGGGAGCTTTACAAACCTTGATCTGCCGGGCATCACAGTAAACCTCGCTCTCATCCTCGTTGTACACCATGGCATTACTGCACATGAGCTCGACGTCGTCGAAGAATTTCTCCCAAGTCTGATACGTCCGAGCCATCATCTTGTCCTGTGTGAAGCTTCAGCACGCGTATCAAGACGGGTCAGTTGCACTCACCTCTATCTCTTGTAGAGATATGGGGTTCGTGATCGTCTGAAAGTAGTCCGCAAAGAGCTTCCTATCCGGCAACTCCATGAAGATACCCGCAATGTCTCTCCCACTCAAACTAGGTCCATCAGCACAAGTCGACTTAGTCTCATCACGCTAACTCTAGCGATTTCGCCTCCTTGATAGCCTTCAGCACCGGCTTGACGAGCTTGTACACCGTCGGCCCGTCCTTCATATAGCTTCCCCGTTTCCTTGGCGGCTTGCCAACACCACCAGCATTCGACTCGCCGTCCGCACTTCCGGTTGATGGCCCGCCCATGTCCACTTCATTGCCCAGGTCCAGGTCCATCTCCTCCCCTTCGCCTGATGTGTCGGGCCGCATTGGTACGGAGGGTTCGTCGACTTCGGGCTCGGAGTCGGATTCTGGATCTTCGGGGGAGGTCACGTTGGAGTAAAACGTTCGTGTCATTTTCTGGGACCCGCATTAGCAGAGATAGGATGAGCGAAGAGCGGACGGACGTGTAATTTCTTGGCGTAGATGAAGAGGACGGAGTCTTTGATGTTGTCTGATCTTCCATCAGATTCCCCTACTGCCATACACAGAGAACCGCTTACACCGCTTTGCGTTATTGAAGATCTGCCCCAAGTCCGCACATACGTCCTTCAGCGTCTCGTAGCCGGCAGCATCCAGCTTCCGCTGCACCATCTCCAAGCTCATGGGATGCTTGATCGCCTCGTAATAATCAGGGAGTGATCTCTGCTTCTGTCAACCAAAACACTTCCCGCTTTGACCTCTACCCACCTTATTCGGCAGCTTGACGAAAGGCTGGGACATCGATAATCCCCTACATCCAGTCAGCACCAAAGTCAGGACCAACTAGACCCACTCACTCCGAATCCTTGGTCTCCATGATCTTCCGATAGATCTGCGACCCCAGCTGTTTGGCTCTCTCCGGGTCCTTCGGGTCATGCACCACATGCTTATCATCGTTCTCGCGCTCCGGAGAGGGGCTCCGTCGGCGTTTTGACCGCTCGTCGCTGATGATGAGGGATGGGTCGACCCCGAGACGATGTTTTCGGACTTTGGGTTGAGGGTTGCCGGGCTCGGCTGATGGGGTAGCTGCGACCACCTCGGATTTGAAATCCTCTACCGGTGTCTTCGAGGACGATGAGCCGTTTGCGACAGACATGACGTGCGAGTCAAGTGAATGATATCGAGAATGATGGGTGTGATGGTTCGAACACAAGGAAAAGCACGAGACGAAGATTCATTGCTGAAGTGGATTTGTTGACAATTCTATTCTGGTGCATATCCACCTTAAACTTGGACCCACTTGAGCTCCGAGAGCAGTGAGAGGGTTAGCAGGCCCCTGGGCTGGCTGTTGGATCTGCTCTGCCAGTCTCTGCTGGCCCAACTGGGAAACTTCACCTCAACGACATCCTCGCCGTATGCGTCCCTCTCAGCTCCTCGTCCATGTTTCTGATTTCGCTCATGTCCTCTGATCATCTAGCTCTCAAGATGTCCAAAGCCGAGTCTACTCGCCCTCTAGGACTATTCATTCAACCTGCATGCCTGCAACACCGATATATCCGACATGCAAACTCCTCGCACATCTTTGAACGACCTGAACGACTTCGAGCGGTGCTACTGGGCGTAGCAGCCGCTGTCGCCAGACTCGAGTTGGCGCAAGCAGATTTCAAGAAGGCTTGCGACCAGAACGATGCGTCTCAGGCTTCTATTGGTACACAAGGACGTGGCGCGATCACCGCCAATGACCTGTCGATCGCCCCTCCCGACGATTTATCGTCCATGCTGTCCTCACTCTCAATCACCTCTTCCGCTTTCACCCCTCCAGCTCATCTCAATATCGTTCCGCCCCTGACACCGACGTTGGCTCCCGGTCAAGTGCTCCTCCACCACCCAGCACTTCAGCTAGCCCACTCTCCACCTCCCGGCGCACCATTCCCTGACAGCTTCTCGGCCACATCGCCATACCTGAAGGACCTATTCAAGTGGGCGAGCGAAGCTGTTGAGCGCATCAAGGAGACTGGTAATGAGATCCCGCAGGGGCTCAACCAGTCGGATCTGTACCTCGGACCGGGAAGCATTCTAGCTATAGAGGGAGCAGTGAGCTGCCGTCTCGTCATAAGGCATATGTTGCTAATATCCAGGCGACAGATCCAGACCCTATGTCAAGCAATAGATGGAGTATGCGAGACCGTTTATGCAGTCAAAGCGGGCACGAGCACCCCACCGCTCCCTCACCTTCCGAGCATATCGCAAACGATCCCAGCGCAGCCCTCTGCTTATCTCGATGCAACACCCGAATCGTCCTCCTCCACCTCGTTCACCAAAGCCTTCTGCGCCATCCGTCCGCCCGGCCATCACTGTGGGCAAGACATACCGTCAGGATTCTGCTATGTCAACAACGTCGTGGTTGGCGCGATGCACGGTACAGTTCATACCCCGTCCCAAAAGGTTGAGCTGATTCAGAGGCCAGCTTATCTTCAGCACGACATCAATCGGGCGGTGATCATCGACTTCGATTTACATCATGGTGCGACATCGCGCTTCACTCCAAGCATCTTTTGACGATGTATCTGCAGGGAATGGAACACAAGCGCTAGTCATGCCACTCAATGCTGCATCACATGCCGAAGATCTAGCTGTACAGAGCGGGAAGCCTGTATCGACCAACATGGGTCGCAAGGGGAAGCGACGACAGGGATGGAAAGGGTTCTACGGATCTGTGCATGATATCGTGACTCGATTTCACCCGTAGCAGACTAGTAGCTCACGGCCCGATTTAGTACAGCTATCCTTGCGAGGTGCGATTTGATCCCGGACTCCGTACCGGCCAAACTGATGACTGATCCCGTAGGATGGTGACCTGGGCCTGGTGAAGGATGCGTCCATCAGTCTTGCTGGTCATGGACAGTACATGTGAGGCCTGCATTAGCATTCGCGCTTGTGCTGACGCCGAGGCAGCGAAAACATCCATCTGCAGCCATACGCTTCGGAGGCCGACTTCTACGAGCGCATCTACCCAAAGTATCTTGCACTCCTGGACAAGGCAAAACTCTTCTTGGCCGAGACAGATGCGGACCCAGAACGTACGATTGTGCTGATCAGGTAAGTACACCGCGTACATCCTTCGTTTGGCTGATAGTCCTCAGCGCTGGATTTGATGCCTGCGAACACGAGCATCAAGGTATGCAGCGACACGATCGTCGCGTACCTGTGAGTACCGCCCTCCACAGCTGAAAGACAGCTGATGCTGGTTAAGACATCCTTCTTTGCGCGCTATACTCGCGACATTGTCGCCTTCGCCAACACGCACACAGATGGGAAGGTGATCTCTGTTCTGGAGGGAGGGTATAGCGATCGAGCGCTCACTAGTGCGTCGATGGGACATGTCCTTGGGTTGCTTGATCAGCCCGGACAACCTGACTGGTGGAGTGAAGCTGAGCTCCACAATGTAAGCGGTCTGCTCAAGGGTAGAATCCCGCTGAGACTTGTTCTACAGATCGAGAAGGCCACCAAGAAGAAGCGGACCGGACGAATCGCACCGTTCCCCTCCGAAATGTCATCTTTCCCCTACCTCGCTCGAACACATATACTCCTGACTCACTTCGAGGGTGTACCGTCTGAGGCCAGTAATCTTTCGACGTCTGCGACAACGACGCCTCAGCCAAGTTCGCGAATGACATTGCGGAATCGAGGACGCGCGGCGAACGGGGAAGAAGGGTCTCCAATGGCAGCGCGTCGGCAGACCAGAGGAACGCCAAGGATGAAGGCGACTACTCCCTCGAGCGGCGCGCCAATCGAGACGAAAGATGTCGTGTCGGCTTCACCGATGAAGCCGATCATAGTCACGAGCCCGGAACTGAGCACGCCTGAAACCAAGAGCCCACTAGATGGAGCCCAGCGGACCAATGCAGCTGACAATTCGGCCCTGCACGATGTCACTATAGGGGTCGAAAGTGTGCGCCTCGACACTCCAGTCAAGGAGAGAGATGACAGTCGAGCCTTCGCGGCGGAAGCGCTCCTTTCGCTCGTAGCGCCGCTCGAGGCGGGTTCCGATCCCACGTCAAACTCCCCTCCTGAATCTTCGCTCAAGCCTCCTGTGTGTCTGCCGATGTCTGGGCAGGACCAGTCCAGTCGAGAGCATCAAGCCTTAGCGACACAACCAAAGATTATCCTCCGGATTCCTCGACCCTCGCCACCACCACCAGGAGACACCCCGGGGCACGCACCGGTGGCGCAGCAAGAGCAGAAGCCGATTTATCCCTTTCTTCTGCATGCACCCAACAAAATCCCTGAGGAACGGAGACTATCTTACCGGGAAAGCAGTGCAGTGACCACCTCGAGTGATCCCACTTCGGACACGGAAGGGGAGTACGCGAGTGCGCAGAGCGGACTGTCCGGTGGAGAGCGAGCAGCGAAGGAGACGAGTGTGGAGACGAATGTGAGCGAGGAGCAATGATGCCGGCCGGATTTGGGCGATGAGATGATAATCACGCGCAAATGGGTGACAGCAAAGGCGATTAAATGGCGAAGAGACCCGATCCTGTAAGACTTACACGACAGTCGAAACATAATGATTCTCCCTGCGGAACGCAATGAAGTCGCAGATGTTCCCGTCAAGTTTCATTCGGTGCATACTCTCAGTCGCGTCACGTTCACTACTCCTGAATGATCGTCAATGCATCTCCTGTCCATCAATTAGGACATACTCCGGGAAAACCCAGGGGGTATTCGTTTTCTGTGCTCGGCTTAGCATCTTTCGGCTTAGCATCAGCTCGATTCCCCCACCCCACCCCGTCACCCTTGGCCTGCTTGACAGTATCATCTGTCTCGAAAACGTCTGACGCTTTCGGAAAGCTGCGATTCGCAGCTTTGGGAGTGCGAATCCTGAGAGCGCTGATCTTGGTTGACGGAATCCTTTCCTTTGCCCAGAAGCTCCATCAGGCTCCCACGAAGGGATGTGATGAAATGATGAAATTCGTCACGCCGAGACGAGTGAGGACATGGTGATTGACGCAAGACTAACACCCCGGGGACCTGCTCGCAAGTGCGCTGAGATGCCTTTCGCGATCTTATTTCAGGGCATCCTCTTAGGGGATATAGCAGGCTGATGTGGAATTGATCTTGTCAAACCGATGACTAGAGGAAGAGGGCGAGGAGAGCCACGACCGCGCAGTCAGGTACTTTGCCAGCCAGACCCTCCTCACGTTCATGCTACTTCTTGCGAGGAAGGGCCTTCAAGGGAGATGTGCAACACGAGTGTGAGAACCATGTGACATCATCCCTAAGGCTTATCTTGAAAGGACCGTCAGAAATCGTAGCCCTCGTTGTACTCGTGCACGGACCGCCAGAAATGAATGATTGAAAAATTCCGTCATGCTGTGCATGTTCACGAGTCGTGGCCTGAGGATTGCCTTGAACACAAAGTGTGTCGTAATCACTTTGACGTGATCTGCACTTACTGACCTCTATGATCTTGTTTACACTTCGGAATCTGAATCAGGACTGACTGGGTTGACAATTGAATCTCTTCCACGGGAACAGATGATAGTCCACCTGGTAGCTCCCACGTATCCGTCCGGTTGGGTCTTGCCTACCGGATCCGGATCCCACTTGATTATCAAGTCTCGCGCACCGCCATTTACGCCTACGCCACCTTGAACATAAATGCGCAAGAGCGTAGTGATACAGTGTAGGAGGGTTGTTAGCGATACAATTATCCAAGTGCAGCTCTCAGAGTGGCAGCTCCATTTGGATTCAGTCATACTCGATGCATGTCACTCCGTCACCGTTACGTGAGATACTCAAGACACATCCCGGGCGCCATGTGGCTACCGAAATCACGTCCTTCCACCACGCCAGGTCCTTGGTCTCGGATTCTCAAGTATTCTCTTTCCTGTGTCTTCGCTGCTTCCATTTCTTGTCGGTGTTTTGAACGTCTCTCCCGTTTTGACACCGCTGGTGACCTCCGATGGGTTGCCACCCGCGGCTCTGAGACTGCTGACTTCGCTCTCGAGGCCGTAGATCCTCCTTTTGTGTCAGGAACTATCAATCTTGAGGGCATTAATTCGCGTTTGCTGCTGAATGCTGAGTACGGTCATGCACGATCAACGTCCCGGCTGATCAGTATGTATTGCGATGGACGGCACCGCTCAATCCGGTCCTTTATCACTCGATGAATGTCACTCAACATTCAGTATCTGCAGATAAGATACTTAATCATCGAAAAGTCTGTATGCACCGTCGCTTTGCGGCAGAGTGCTGTATCTTCCATCCCAGTGTCCCGTTCGCCACCGGACGTTGCCTTGATCGTCTCAACGGTCCTGGTGGTACTTGTCGCCTTCAGAGCGCTCGCATTCGCTGATTTGAGAGAGCGCACTTCATCCTCCAGGGCGTTGATCTTGGTCGCGGAACTCGCCTCTCTCGTCACGAGATAATCAATCTACTGATTATGGTTCTTAGCGATTCCTTCATCCCACTTGGGACATTGGGTATCGATGAGAATGCAGGCGTCCAAGCGTCGACCTTGCTGTACCCTAATTCGAGGGTGCGCTCTCAAGGTCGCTGACCTTGGCGGCGGAATCTTTCTCCTTGTTCTCCAGCCCGCTTGCGTACTGCAAAAGACCTTCGTTGGTATCGTGTATGTCGCTTAAAATCCGTGACACAGCCTTTCACACAATCGCCGCTCCTACCGACCCATAATCGAGCGAACGAACGCCGCTGTCCAGATCCCTGATCTTGCTTTTTGAGTGGTTCAGCTTCTTCTTGAGAGACTCGACCTCGCGAGTTGGTTGTGAGCTCAACCCAAGCGCCTTGAAAGAGTCCAGACTGATGAAAGAGCCTTTGCTGGCACCGTCGCCGGGTCTGACGCTATGTGATGATGTGTTACGCCGGGAGACTCGTAGGCTGATCTCAGGGTAGCAGTGCGGATGCTATCAGGTACCCGCACGGGATGGAGCAGAACGGATGACGCGTTGTACAGAGTTGCATAAGACTGCGGCTAGAATAGTCGAGTTCATGCATCGCTTTTCCACCCACTTGTAACATGATGGCATGTTGGTTGGTATTGCTAGATTGACGACGATCGAAAGGATGTGGAAGAATGAGGTATGGGGGCATGGGAGCGTCGTCCGCGCATTCGCGTACGTGGCCAGCCGAATCGTCCTCATGCTTGGCCTGCACCCACTCAAGGAAGGGCTGTGAAAGGGTCGAGCCGTGTCTGATGTATATGAAGCGGTGCAGCTTCCTTGCCTAAGCTTCTCCTGAAAGGATTTCATGCTTCATAACATGTCATCTCAGCCATGCAGTCTGCTCGCGCACGGACAGCTAGGGATCTTCGGAGAGAAGTCGAATGTCATGCCACGCGTCTTCAAGATCTGTGATGCACGTATCATGTCGGAGCTTATCAATGTGAATCGCAATCGCTTGATCGAGCTCCGAATCAAGCAAAGGGACCCTGACTGGATACTTCACCCAGAGGCCATAAGGCAGTCTTTGTGTACGGCAAAGCATGCCACCGCTCCCTCAGCAATCACTCAACATATAGACATCATCGCTGGAGGACGAAGTGCTGTTTACACGATATATCTGTAGAGCAGAACCTTCCGATCTTCTCCAGATTTCACTTCTTTGCCTTCTTGTCCTCGAATTCCCCAGAGACCTGACCGAGCTACCGGTACTCCTCTGCCTGCAGCTCATCATCCTCATCCTTGCCCTTACCGTCAGGTCTCGGCGACGCTGGCAGCTTCCGAAGTGGTCTCCCTCTCACTTTCGAGGGTTTCGATCCTGTCCTCCAGATTCATCGTCCTGAGCGTACTTTTCGCGTCATCGATAAGGACCCGCTTCATGAGGACTTGTCATTTGCTCCTCGACGTTTTGGATCCGTCTGCTGGTATTTGCAACCACGTCCGTGAGTTGAGTGAGCACTGTGGTCAGCGCATCGACGTCGATGTCTTTGGTGATGTCGATCTCGTCCTCAGTGGAAATCCGCTTGTATTCCATAGCTGGACGAACTGGAAGTGGGTCTGCGTGGTCGATCGATCAACAGTCAAGACGCAAAGTAGTGAGAGAGATTGTTTTCTTAGCAGGATCATCTGCGAATTTTCATATCGTCATCGAATGCTCCGAACGCTTGACTAGCTCCCCCCAAAGGAAGGTACTCAACATAGTGTTAAAGATGGCTGGTTCAGCGTTCGCGTTTATATGAATACATCTTAGTAGTCATGCGTTTTTATTATTGCATATGAACCTGGTTATTCAACAGATTATGAGACCTTGTTTAGCCAACTAAGCGTACACGTTCACACGTCGCACGC